>SDBS01002300.1_pt1 | contig 19213 bp, 18 predicted proteins | sample 2277091 | NCBI WGS metagenome assembly SDBS01 (sample SAMN10404972, study PRJNA504765) | marine sediment metagenome | isolation source: marine sediment core GS10_PC15, 163 cmbsf | place: Arctic Ocean: Southern Knipovich Ridge | collected 2010 | reverse complement strand
CCTGGACGAGCTGCCGGAGTTCGCGCACTCGGTGCTGGAGTCGATCCGCCAGCCGATCGAGGACCGCGTCGTCACCGTTAGCCGGGCGCAGGGCAACGTAACGTTCCCGGCGAACTTCATGCTCGTTGCGGCGATGAACCCGTGCCCGTGGAGGAACTAACTACACCGGGGAACCGGTATTCGACGCAGGCTGAGTAGTGCTTCTGCTGGTTGTCTTCATAAGGCCTGATCACGATTCGGTGGACCAGCGTTGCGACAATCTCGTGGCGGCTTCGGTCGTCGAGTCCGGCGGTCAGGCGGGCGCGAATCTCCTCTAGAAGGTCCGGACTGACTGGCTCGACGCCCATGGTCGCGTCCTGGTTCAGGCTTTCCAGCCGTGTTTCAACCTCCTCCTGTTCGGAAGCGATCTTTTCGAGTTGGCTCTCAAGGTCCTCAGCCAAGATCAGGTCGCGGCGATAGAGATCAAGAATTCGGTCCTTCTGCCCGGCGAAGCTCTCGAGGGCACTCAGTAGGGTTTGCCTATCGGCCTCGGAGACAACCGCTGCCGTCGTCTCGCCCATCTCTGCGTTGAGTTCCTGGAGGACGTCCTGTCCCGGGCTGCGGAGGAACCTCTCGATGTCATGCCAAACGATTTCTTCAAGATGGCGGCCGTAGAAGGAGCGGTTTGGACACCGGCCCTCGATTCCACGTTCCACCTGCCAGCCGTTGCACTTGTACCTGACCTGGCCTCTGTCCCAATAGCCGCAGTAGTTGAGGTCGCAGACGCCACACTTGATGACCGACCGCAGTAGGAAGACTCGCCGTGTGTTCTTCGCGATGATGCGATTCAGAGCTAAGGTATCCTGAGCCGCGTTCCAGATCTCTTCCGAAACGAGGCCTTCGATCTTCGCGACGATAACTTCGCGGTGATCGCTGCTCCGGCCATAGTGCAGTTCGCCCTTGTAGACGGGATTCACGACGAGGTTCCGTATCCGGCTAGGACGCCAGATCCCCTGCGTCCGCCTCTTGCGGTGCCCGCGACGCTCTTTGACCAGGCGCCCATCCTTCTGGTATGCGGTCGGGACGCCGAGCGCGTTGAGTTCGGTCGCTATCTTCGGACAACTCCACTTGTCGATGGCCAACCAGCGGTAGATCTGACGAGCCAGGTCGGCCTCGGTCCAATCAGACCAAATCCCTAGATCACTAGGGACTAGCCGAGCGGTATTCTTGTAGCCTTCCACCTTGAATCCAAGCGGCACGATGCCCCCACAGTAGCGTCCCTCTCGCGCGGCGCGATCCATTCCTTCCGCGGACTGTCGGATCAATTCCCTTCTGTAGTGATCATCAACGACCGAGCTGATTCCATACATAAACGAATCGCCTATCGGCTCGGCCACACCGATGAGTCTGACCCCTAGCTCTTCGAAGAGGTCGTAAACCTGCAGACGATCAACCCGATTCCGGCCGAGCCGGCTAGGCCGAGTCACCACGATGGCTGTGAACCTGTCGTCTCTGGCATCGCGTACCATCGGGCCGCCTTCTGGGCGATCGGCCACGGGTATAGCACCACTGACTCCGTCGTCACGATATCGACGATAGACCCTGAATTCTGGATGCGCTTCCAGAAATCGATCGTTGACCTCTGTCTGTGTCTTGATGGTCTCGCGTTCTCGCTGGTCGTCCGAAGAGGTCCTCTCGTAGATTGCGACCCACCTGACCTGCTCGTTCATCTCCCTAACTCCTTGATCCAGCGCGGCGGAGCCGGTGGGAGCCCGAGGGCGATCCTTAGCGCCGCCAGCATGGCGTTTCGGTCAGGTGCATAGTCACGCTCGATGTCGACAGGCTTAGCAAGTTGGTGGCGGTGCCCCTCGCGTTCCATGCATCGAGCGTAAGTCGGAGGTTAATTGCGAAGCCCGAATTTCGCCCGAATTTCGCCCGAATTTCGCACGCGGGAGATTACGGGTAACGGTGCGCCCTCAGTCGAGATTCAATCGATAGCGGTTGCGCCTTGGCTGAGCGACGAGTTCACGCCAATTCGGCAGGCCTTTGAACACATCGCTCATATTTCTTGGGGCAGTGAGCAAACGCGATGCCAGAGACTTCCATTCGACATCAGGCGTCCTTTGAAGGCGCGCCTCATCCAAGTACTTGACGACTCTGGCTTGGGGACTGCTCAAAGTAAATCGGAATCCGCGTATCGTCACCGACGTGTAGTCTTCGGAGTGCCAGAAGTCGACATTCACTGCGCCCTCTCCGTCTTCCTTAGCGAGATGGAGATGGAATGGCTCATCTTCCTCCATGACCGAGGCGTGGATTCCCAGCGATTGTAGCGGACGCAGTTCAGCGACCGGGATGGCTACTGTAGGGCAGACTACGTCGAACCGGCTGTAAGAGGATGACGCGAGGACTGGAAGCGCCTTCAGGCCTGCAACCGCTGATCGAGAGTCTGGAAACAGCGCCAAGACCACGCCCTCGGTATCACTACGTTCCCCTAGGAGGAAAAGTCGCTCGCTCAAGCGTCCAGATGGTCCAGTCAGGTCGGTTGCTGACCTGATGCTTGAGGCGAGGCACCCGAGATCTACGGTGAACAGCGTAAGGTCGTCAGGCGAGAGATGCTCGTGGTAGTCTGGGTCTTCCTCGTCGAGAGCCTCGAACGTTCCGCCTTCGTTGGCCGACAGCATGAGCAGCCTACCGCGACGGATCAGGCTGTTCTGGGAATAGACAGTGCGGAGAAGACGGTCGCGAATCAGAGGGTCCAGCCCCATGACCTCCTGGCGCTGAAACGTTGCCTGGGGATTTCTCTCTAGACGGTACAGGAGCTTGAGAATCACCGGAGGCGGATCGCCTGCTTCCGGAGGTATCGCAAGATCTCATCGGCATACTTGCGCTCTGCCAGATCTGTTGTTGCTGGAGGCTCGACCGAGAAAGTAACCGTCGTCGGCCGCTCTCCGATGCGGTGAATGTAAAAGCGGAATCGCGCCATGACGAGGAGCCCGGATGAGAGCCCGAATCCAGGGAGGTCATTTTCAAATGATCGCAGGATGTCCGGTGACCTGAAGTCCGCTATCAAGTCAGTTGGCCCGAAGACGATCATCTTGACGCGCCGAAGCTCGACCTTTCGTATTGGGCCCTCGCCAGTGAAATCGAATGATCCGTCTTCGACTGGAGTCAACGAGAAAATCTCTCCCTGGACGGCTTTGTCGGCGAGACTCTCGTCGCCACCGATGCACACTGCGAACAAGCGCAGATACTCTTCTCGGTCTCCTGTTGAACCAGCCTTGATGCGGAGAACCTCGGTGTCTGGCTCGTACACAAGCACGTCTTCAAGAGCTGGCCGGAAGCTGGTCATCTTGACCTCGTCGCCGTCCCAGAACGACACCGTTTGCACGTACGTGCCATGCTGGATGAGTATCACGATCTCCCCACCATCATCAAACCGCTTGACATGGCATTGCTCGCCCTTCGCTTGATTCGCGAACCACATTCTCACGGCGGACCGGAAATCCGCCAGCTGATCGGGAGTCACACGAAGATTGCCAAGCGGAACTGGATGTACGCTCAGCCTGCCAGTTGACCCATAGAGCAGGTATCTGCTCCAGGCAAACTCGAATGCCTCGGGGTGATTGAGGAAAAGTCCAAATGATATCGACTCCGGTGCGCTTTCGGGAAAGCGGATTCCGTACTTATTGCACGCCCGGACAAGCACTCCGGTTCCTTCGTTGGCAATATCGCTGATGCGCCGGAAGTCCTCCATGATTATGGCTGCCACTTCTGCATGTCGTGGGTCGCCCAAGAATTCTGACAGGGCGCTGGCGTTGAGTAGTTGCCAGCCGCTGGGAAGTTCGGTGCCCGGTGGCACTGACTTTGACAGTCGCTGGACATACAGATCGAAGAAGTGTGGCGACACAGCCGCTACGAATCGTTGCAGAGATAGCCCAGTGCGTTTCATGGTCTCTCGACTTCTACTTGACAGTTTACTTATGAGAGGAAGAGAACCTAGGCGGAAATGCACACTACTATGTGGAAAGCGAAACGCCTATTGCATCTGCGACGGCCTGCCACGTTCGGTCTTCCTGGCCCTCAAGGCGCCGTAGATATGTCGTCGTCACGGCGAGGCTGCTGTGATCCAGGAATCGACTGACGTCCTCGATCGATTCGCCCACGTCCCGGCGCAGTTTGGCAGCAGAGTGGCGCAGCACATGGACGCCTGCCGGAGGCAACCCCGCTGCTTTCATGTATCGTCTGAGGTTCGTGTAGAACGTCCCGTCGGTCACGCCAAGTCCGCGTGCGGCCCGGCCAGCGTCAGGCGTCAGCCAGATCGCTTCGGCTTCACCGAGAACGTCGAGCGACTTGCCGCAGGCTGCCAGCGCGATCTCGATAGCATCTAGCGCTGGCTTCGGCAGTTCACGCTTTCCCTGCTTACCGCCCTTGCCGCGATATGTGTAGTACGCTCGTTCACCTCGGATGATGTCTTTGGCGCGGAGGTTGATGACTTCGGTGCGGCGCCTGCCGGTGAGGGTGAGGAAGAGGATGATTGCGCGGTCACGGAGGCCCGACGGGGTTTCGGGGATGACTGCCAGCAGATGCCTGATGTCCTCAGGCGTAAGGCCGCGAGGCGGAGAAGGCGAGACGCGCGGTCGTTCGACCATGTCGCACGGGTTCGAATCGAGTATCTTCATGCGGATCAGGAACCGGTAGAAGCTAGAGATCGCTGCGAGCCGCGAGCCGATTGTCACCGGTGCCGGCTTGCGGCCAGAAGGTCCGACGCCGTGGGCGAACGCGAAGACGTCTCGCTCGGTGATCTGTTCGGGAGTCTTGTTGGCCGTGCCGAAGAATCGCTGGAGCGTGCTGGAGTATGCGTCGACAGTGCGCCGCGATCCGCTACGCCGCTCCTTCTCCGCCAGGAACGCGTAGAAGGCCTGCTCCCACTTCGGGATCGATTCGTCAAACAGTACTAGCTCTGCTTCCATGCTGTCCTCCTCTGTCGGACAGCAGTGACGCTCTAGTGCGGCACGTAGTCAAGTCACTAAGGCGCGTTAGTGGGAACGTGCCCGCCGCCTCGGAACGCGCTAGACTTCTGACGTCGCACAAGTGGAGGTTTATAGCGTTTGGAACCGTACCGGATATTCATCGCGTACTCCCATCAAGATGAGAAGTTGCGCGACGACCTGGAAGTGCACCTCGCTCTCCTGAAGAGACACCAGCTCGCGACCATATTCTATGATCGTAGGATCGTTCCCGGGCAGCACTGGCGAACCGAGATCGACTCGAAGCTATTCAACTCCGACGTGATTCTGCTGCTCGTCAGTCCCCACTTCTTGGCTTCCGACTACTGCTATGGCATCGAATTGCAGACCGCACTGGAGCTCGAGGAGCACGGTCAAGTGGTCGTTCTTCCTGTGATCCTAAGGCCATGCGATTGGAAGCAGGAGCCGGCGCTGTCCGGAATTCAAGCTCTACCACGGGATGGGTACCCCGTGACGAGGTGGACGAATCAGGACGAAGCTTTCGTCGATGTTACTAGCGGCGTGCGAAAGGTTATCCAATCGTTGGCTCCCAAGCCTATTCCCACAGACTTGACTCTTGATTGGTCTCCGACTGCGATGGTGGCTGCACGCTTGAACCGAATAGTAAAAGGGCGCCCGGTGCCGCGTGTTCCGTCAACTGCGATTCTGTTGCTGCCCGATCAGGTTCTGATGAACGACTCGTGCCTCATAGCGGTCGTTCTCACTGATTCACTTGGACAGCCAGCAGCTGGGGTTGCTATGCGTGTCCGATTGGTTGGAGCCTCTTGGCGTATTCCAGACCTTCCTTCCGAAGCATGGCTCGACAGCGAAACCGACGATTCGGGGATTGCTCTGTTCAAACTGTTCACGGAAGCCAAGGATGTGTTCGTGACCGTTGAAGCTAGCGGGTTTTCAGGACAGACGGGTCACTTCGTATCGGGGTGATGGGCATACTAGAACCTGCTTCTAATCGACGAACGAGACACTCACACCAAGGTGACGAGAGCGTATGGCACTGAATCGATGGACAAGGGTGGTTGGGCGCCTTGACGGAGGATTCGTTGCGCTGGTCGACCGCCTGAGCCCCGAAGCCGAGAAGTCTGCCTTATTGAGTTTCGCGAATGGCGTCAAGGCTATCTTGGGGCGGGAAGGGCCCTTTGGCGATCAAGATCCCTTCATTGAGCCGTGGGATCTAGCCGACGACGACAAGAGCAGGCGTCAAGTATTCGTTGCGGTGATTCACGGGTCCACAGTTGGCTACGCGAATTTCGATTGGCACCATTCGATAACCGATTCATCACGTCGTACCCTCGGGCTTGATGGCAAGCCGCTCAAGCCGAGGTTCAGGCGGCCCAGAAGCGTTGCCGAGATACTAGACTCTCCAGACGAATCGGACCCGTGGCTCCAGGGATGGTGCTTGGAGGCCATAGTTGTCGACGCCGGGTTTCAACGACGCGGCATCGGAGTGGCCCTTGTTAGAGCTTCCGTACGAGAGCTCGAGACCACTCTGAATGATCTCGCCTATGGTGAACCTATCAGTGACGACGGCGCTGCACTGCTTGGCAGTCTGGGCTTACAGCGGGATAGTCTTCGACTCTGCTGGGTCTAAGCGTCACCGGACTCGCTTGCAGCGAACGCGACGAGGTAGGACATGACTGGCGTGCATTCGGTGGGCACGCTGATGCCCTCGCCGATCGACGGTACAGCCTGTCTAGAGGCCACGCGACACTACGACCTGTCAGTGCTGGTCACCCGAACGCTTAGCCGGCGTTTCGGGAAGGGGAGCCGCCGGATCAGCTTGTGCCGCTTGAGGAGACTCAGTCCTGTATATTCAAATCACGAGGAGTCTCATGTCAGGCGTTCAAGTAAACTCAGATAAGCCTGAGCGATGGAAAAACGACATCGCCCAGTCGGTCGATCTATTCAACTCGTGGTTTCTTGATTTCGCGCCCGAAACTTATCGGACTACGAGGGTTGAAACGACGCGATCCGTCGAGGAGACCTTTAAGCGAACCAAGAACCTTACGGACATTTCTCCCGCGATCCTTCGCCAATATCCTCAGGTTCTTCCGATACTCCGAATGTCAACCGCACCCCCCATCGCCCGCGACAGATTGATTGGATTGGCTGACGTCGATCCTGGCCTTGTCAAGAGCATGGAACTGTCTCGACGAATGCCAAAGTCGATGTCATCTGCAACAGCAGAGGGAGAGCTAGACAAGATCAGGCGGATGATCGAGCGTCTACTTGATCTTGATGTTTTCCCTTGGCTTCGCAGTGGCACTCCGCCCTCCGACGCTGACCGCCATAGGGCGGCGACGATAGTTGCGGATCGGCTGTGTGGGGCACAGGCGGACCCCATTATTCGTAACGCACAGGAGGAGCGCCAACTCAAAGCCGTTGGAAGCTGGCTGGAAAACAGGGGCTACAGGTTCGTCGAAAGCGGCGAGGGCCTGAGGTACGATAATATGCGTCCAGGAACGTTCGGCTTCAGAGTAAACGTCCCGGTGAAGTTGGCGAGAATACCGATCGACATTGCGATCAAACGGAAGAAGGCGGGTGCTGGCGAACTTCCTCTATTCATTGAGGCAAAATCAGCCGGCGACTTCACGAATACGAACAAGCGCAGAAAGGAAGAGGCGCAGAAGATCAGCCAGTTGCGTGAGACATATGGGCCTGAGACAGAACTAGTGCTGTTTCTTTGTGGCTACTTCGGCAGTGGCTATTTGGAATACGAGGCCGCCGAGGGGATAGACTGGGTCTGGGAGCATCGCATATCGGACTTTGAAGGGTTCGGTCTGTAAGAGCTTGGTGTCTACAGCGGATCTTGAGTCGAGGAGGCTGACTCTACAGGCCACGCTGGATGAAGCGAAGAGTCGTGCAGAACGAAATCGCCTCGGACAGTTCGCGACGCCTACGCGTCTCGCAGACGATATTCTGAGATACGCGCGCACGCTAATTCCCTTGGATGAAGAGGTGCGATTCCTCGACCCGGCCATCGGTTCGGGGTCTTTCTACTCAGCGTTGCGACGACAATTCACCGGCAGCGACTTGGGCAGGTGCATCGGTTTCGAAATCGATGACGTGATCGTCGAGGTCGCTAGGGATCTTTGGCGTGACTCAACGCTGTCTATCCACGAAGCAGACTTCATCTCGCAAAGACCACCAACCTGTGAGGAGCAGCGCGCAACCCTTGTCATCTGTAATCCACCGTACGTGCGTCACCATCACCTAGAATCGGCCACGAAGCTGCAAGCTCGTGAGTTTGTCGCAGCGGCCACTGGGCGACGTCTCAGCGGCCTCTCTGGGCTGTACTGCTATTTCATGCTCCGTGCTCACGAGTGGATGGCGGACGGGGCTCTCGCAGGATGGCTAGTGCCCAGCGAATTCCTTGACGTGAACTACGGGAGAGTGGTCAAGGAATATCTACTCGAGGACGTTACGCTGCTGCGAGTACATCGTTTCGATCCGTCTGATCCTCAGTTTGATGACGCACTGGTCTCGTCAGCCGTGGTTTGGTTCAGGAAGAATAAACCGCCGGCAGAACACTCCGTCGTTTTTAGTTACGGAGGGAGTCTACCGAGCCCTGCCGTCTCACAGGAAGTCAGTATTGAAGCGCTTCGGCACGAAGCCAAATGGACGGGGCTCTGCTCGTCTATCGTCTCAACGCCCAGGGGCGCTGGTGCGCATGGCCCACGCTTAAGGGATATCTTGAACATCAAGCGTGGCCTCGCCACAGGGCGCAACGACTACTTCATAGTCGATGAGGCTAAGGCAATAGAGCTTCGACTACCCCGAGAATTTCTACAGCCGATTCTCCCGAGCCCGCGATACCTTCCTGAGGATGAGATACAGACCGACGAGGCCGGTGAGCCAGTCTTGTCACGACGACTCTACCTGATCAACTGCTCACTACCCGAAGTCGAAGTCGCCACTGACTTTCCTGCTTTGTGGGAGTACTTCCAGACAGGAGTAGCTCGCGGGATTGACAAGGCCTATCTTTGCCTTCACAGGACGCCTTGGTATGCGCAAGAATACCGGCCTCCCAGCCCCTTCCTTGTGACATACATGTCTCGCCAACGGACGGATGGGAGTGCCTTCCGGTTCATATTCAACCCGTCAGAAGCAACCGCAGCAAACGTCTATCTGATGCTCTACCCAAAGCGGCGACTTGCTGAGGCTATCGCGAATACGCCTGGGCTGGCGCGCGAGACCTGGCTAGCTCTGAAGGCCATCACGAATGAGACGCTGATCCGCAATGGGCGAGTGTATGGCGGTGGCCTTCACAAGCTTGAGCCCAAGGAGCTGGCGAACGTTCCGGCAGATCGAATTCTAGACATCCTTCCCGGCGACTTTCAGACCCTGTCAGGCGAGCAGGCCCGTCTGCTCTGATGGTGTCGGGCAGGAAGGCACAACCCAACGGCGTCCTTTAATTAGTTACCGCTTGGCACGCCTGTGATCCGAGGCCGCACTTCGTGCGTATAATCGGATCAACTTGCCGACATACGACGACTACCAGACCGCTGACTATTCGCCCCTGCTTGTTCACTTCACGGCGAAGAGGAAAATGATGGTACCCGTGACTGGAGACCATCCGCTCGTTGCCCATCAGGGGTCTCCTGCCCGAGACAAGCTTGTGAGTATCTTGCAGAACCGCACCATCTTTTCGGGTCCCATGCCATATCTCGCCAACTCGCCCGAAGCGGTGTGTTTCACTGAGTGCATATGGGGTGCTCTAGTTGAACTGGCCGACACCGCGTACAGCCCCTATGGAGTCGTGTTTCGGAAGAAACTCATCTATGAACGCGGTGGGGGCCCAGCGTTGTACGTCCGGGGGGACACCCTGAAAGCTGTGCGCGAGAAGATCCCTACCGAACTTGAAGCCATGGTGACTCCGTTCGACCCGGAGGCACATCTCATCGAGAACGTGCCCTTGGATTGGGCGCATGAGCGAGAATGGCGACTTCCAGGGCCGCTTAAGTTCGAGCCGAACGACATCAGCCACGTGATCGTAGACACAGTGGAAGACGCGACAGACATAAGCGGTTCGATTGGACTACCACTGAAGACCTTTATTGTCATGGAGGTGTATCGCACGATACGAAGCGCTTGGCCAGGCGGGTCGAGCTAGGATGGCTACATTCGCTCAGACAGAAATGGCGATCGCTGAGCTCGTGCGCATGCGGGACCACGAGGAGCTCCTTCTCCGTCCCGCTTTCCAGCGACTGAACGTCTGGTCTGAAGCTGCTCGGTCATTTCTCATCGACACGATCATGCGACGGTGGCCCATGCCTAAGTTCTTTGTTCGCGAAATAGTTAGCTCGAAGACTGAACAGCGCGCGTTGGAAGTCGTGGATGGGCAACAGCGCCTTAAGGCGATTCTTGACTTCTATGATGGCAAGCTTCGGCTCAGGAGGGCTCACGCCGAATTCGGCGGCGCTACGTTTGGCACGCTCCCGGTCCCGGCCCAGCGGCTGTTCCTCCAATATCGCTTGTCGGTCGAAATCCTGAGGGACGCGAGCGATCCCGATGTCTGGGATCTCTTCCAGAGGTTGAATACTTATACGATTGTCCTAAACAAACAAGAGAAGCTGAACGCCCGGCACTTCGGGTACTTCAAGCAAACTGCCTATTCGCTGGCGTCCGAGGAGGCATCGCTCCGGGCGTGGCGAGAGCTTGGGCTATTTAGCGACGCTCAGATCGCTCGGATGAGTGAGGTTGAGTTTACTTCCGACATAATGGTCGCACTCCTCCTGGGCGTCTCCGATATAACCAAGATCAAGGCCGCGTATGCGGACTACGATGAAAAATTCAGCGAAAGATCACGTGTGTCCGCCGAGTTCCGGCAAGCTCTCGCATTCACCACGGAAGAATTGGCTCTTGGAGTTAGCACGACGAAGTTTCGCAATCGTGCTTGGGCTTACAGTCTCCTTGTTGCCGTGGCTGACGCCCAAGTGGGGATTCCAGGAGGACACGGTGAGCATCCACTTGTTCCAGGGGAGATGATCGTTGATCGTATGACTGCAATGCATGAGGTTATGCGCCGTCGCGAGTGGCCACCACGCTTGCAGAAGCTGCAGACTGCGTTGTCTAGGGGCACCAGCCATGCCCCCGCGAGGCGGATTCGGCACGAGCATTTCTACCTGATGCTGACTCTGTCAGAGCAAAGCTGGCGGCGCCGATGGCGTCAACTGATCATCGAGAACAAAAGAGATCAGGACTGATCGGCCAGCGGCGAAGTCACCAGACTACAGGGATTTTGCACCCTGTCTCGGTGTGTCACCTGATTTCGCCCCGAGTTTGAGCGCCCTAGGAAGCGTGGTGCGGCTTCACCTGCGCACGATCTGAGCCAGCGACCGCTTGTTTGTCGTCTCCGGACTTCCAGAAGTAAAGGCCTCAAGCGATGTGCCCACGGTCGGTGCCACTAACCACACTTAGTGTTGCCCTCGGTGCCTCCGATCGCGCTTGCCATGCCTAGCTTTGGGGCCAAGGGCCTCTGCTTCCCAAGTATTTACGGCTGACCTGTGGGGTGCCAAAATGTCATCCGTGTCAGCGGCTCGGGCCGTCGATCGGAAAATTCCTGGTCCGTCTCCTTAGGGCTCCGTATCTCAGGTCCGGTGCTCTTAGCGACCGGTTCTGTCAGATACGGACGTAATTTTGGCGCCCTACACGTCCCTTCAGCGACAGGGTTGTGGACAGGCTACCTCTCACCAACTTAGACTCGGTGAGTGCCAATGGGCGGCCGTGGAGTCTCGAGTGTGGCCTAGGACCAATACCCTTGGACGCCCCGAATTGGAGTTCTCAATGCTGATGGCTCAGTTACATGGCAAGTTGGGCGGCTGCCCAGACGACTGGCGCAAATGCGAAGACTTGTTGACGAGGCATCCAAGGGTGCGCGCGGAGATTGCCTGAGTATGCCTAGGCCAGATTTCTCGCAGTACGTTGTTCACTTGACGAAGGAATCGCCGCCATTTGGAGCAAAGCATCACGCCAATGACACCGAGCTTCAGACTATCTCTTCCATGTCTGCCTATGATCGCCTGGTCAAAATACTCAACGATCGGACTATTCGCGCCACGCCCATGCCGTGGACGGACCGTCCGGCAGTGGCATTTTCAGAATGCCCTTGGGGAAGCCTTGTCGATCACGCGCGACAGTACTCAGCATATGGTGTTGGATTTACCAAGCCCCACCTTTTCGCAGCTGGAGGCGGACCAGCGATCTACCTACGGCAGGATCTCCTAAAGGAGCAGAACGAGCATGCCACGCCGGGTTTCCACCCTCACCTGTGGTCCTTCATCACGCCGTTTGCCCCAAGCTACGCCCCTCAGACCCATCTTGACGATTACTGGCGCGAACGATCGCCACTGGACTTCACCCACGAGCGGGAATGGCGGGTCCCTCATGAGTTCACGTTCGAATACTCGCAGGTGCAATTCGTAATCGTCGACACTTACGAAGATGTAGCCCGCTTTCCTACAGTCCTGAAGGACGAAATCGGTCGCGATCGATTTTTGATCATGGATGTGTACCGGCAGATTGAACGGCTGTGGCCGGTCCACGACGTCTAGAAAAGCATGTCTCTCGTCTGCCGAGCGACTCGCCAGTAGCCCGAGTCGGTCGAGCTGCTCCACTGGAAACATGGAGTCAGTCATGATTGTGTCTAAGTTATTTCGGCGACCGATCTCGTTGGCTTCCTCTCAAACGAAGCGTACGATCGGGTTCGCAGCTTCCCGTCGCCGACGCTGATCTCGCGCCAGCAATCGCGGCGACGCACAGCCGGCTGAGACGGATGTTGACTGAACCTCGGGGCCAATCAATTCAGGCCGCCGTATGCTTTCGTCTTCCTGCTGTGTTTGTTGTCCCGTGTCAGGCCTTCTGAGACAGTTGCACTTGAGCGGCGACCTCAAGAGAGAATGAAATCGATCTGTCGCTTGGCGCTTCCGTGTCGCGGATGTTGGAGTCTCCGCCTGGCTCCCGGCCTCTGATTTTGGCCAGCTCATCCCGGACCATCCCGAGGTGCCCCGAAGCATCACATCTTGGTATCTGGGATTGGCCTTTGAATCCCGTCCGAACGAATCATCTTGCGTTGTCCGGAGGGTCTCAACGTCAGTTCGTGACGATATCGGCCGACACCGTCGACGGATGCAAGCTCATATAGATGCACTTCCCCAAGCGTGTTGAGTAGCTGTCCCAGAAGCATGCCCAGACCCACAGGCACGGCCATAAAGAAATGCACACCACCCAAGAGCCTGAGATCTTGTCTAGTTGTCCTGATCGCATCAGCAACAAGATTCGCCAGGTCGACCGCTTGCCTCGCACTCTCCAGACTGTGGGGCGGGCTGGTGTCTTTAGTGATGTTCAGTACCGCTCGAAAGTCGGGAAGTTCACGACGACTGGCAGTGAAGGCTGGGACTACGTCATCTGCGACTGACACAAGCACGGCAAGTTCGTCACTATTAGTGGAAGCTGAGACGAGCCGGTGGGAGAAGTGCGATGTTTCCCGCGCGTCCCTTAAACTCCACTCCTCCTCCCCTCTGCCGGTGGTGAACTGCGCCCAAGAGATGTCAATTTGACGAGGCGCGAGGCACGTAGTCCCTAGGGCGACAGCTGCGGAGATCGTCGGTCTACCCGATGCAACGATCCGCCGACCCGGTGCGACGTGCTCGATGGTACCGATGGCCGCCTCTAACGCTGGGATTAGGCGGTCCTGCCACACCGACTCACTTGCATGGCGCTCTTCGAACAGGTGGTTCCAGTCCAGCGATAGCGCGTAGCCTAATTCGAAGGGGACAGGCTGCCGAACCCACAGCCTGATCTTGAGCGCTTCGCCAGACGGCGTGACGCGATTCACAGCCTCGATGCGAGCCCTTAGGACGTAGCTTGTCACGACCCGGGCGTCCGGTAATCTAAGCGGGTCGCCGACCGGATGAATATTCCATTTGGAAATATCGTGGAGTCCGGTGTGATCACGGATACTATCTGCGGCCGACAAGTAGTCCAGCCCGCCAGCCGCGACTGTCGCCACAAAGAACTCATCACCAGCGTCGAATCGTGAAATTATACTCGGTACCTCGACCTTCTTGATGAACGACGAGTCGGCGACTTCGGGTGTAAGCCAGAGAACCGAGTCTGCAGTTGACGCGTCATCTAGCACAGCCGCGATCTGCTCTTCTGTAGGGCCTTCTCCCAGATCCTGTATGTCTTGCCAGGTGGGAATCCCTTGCTCGTTCTGGCACGCGACGAGCATCGCAACGTCGTCTTTCCTTACTCTACGGTAGCTCACGAAGGAGCGCCCTGTGGGATCTGTGACATTCATGACCATATGGTGCACCGAGCGCGAGGACAGCGCCGCTGTCTCTCAACACCTTTGGTTGGATCAATCTCTTGGAGCTTCATCATAATAGCCCTCTTCTGTGCCAGAGCCTCAGTGTTCCGTTTGTTGTTCCTTGGAGGCCTGAGATTATCAGGCCGCGACTGTCCGTGATCCCTCGCAGGCTTCTGGAGAAAGGTCGGAGTGTCACTCCGATGTCCCATTCACCACCCCTAGCAGCGATAATGGATCGGGCGGCATGCTCTTGCCGGGTGCGCGGACCCCCTTAGTCCCGCATTAGCCTGCTCAGGCGCCGTCAGACTGGTGTTCACAGCTGGGATTACGCCCAGACGGAGGTTGCATGGAAACGCTCACGAAGGAATTCGAAGAAGCGCTCACTCGCGTTGAGGTGTCGGGGCCAAAGAGGCTGCGCGCTGAAGAGGCCCACGTTGAAGTACGAGGCGTGTTAGAGTCCGATGCGACCCTCAAAGAGTGGGGTATCGACACCGTGCTTATCGGGTCCTACGCCCGCCATACGAGCATTCATCCCGGCAAAGACGTCGATGTCTTCTCCAAACTCGACAGTCTTGATACTCAAGCTTCGCCGATCACCGTCTTCAACACGATGCGTAGTGTCCTGGTCGAAGAATACGGAGATAGGGCAGAGGCCCAGAATCGCTCTATTAAGGTGCTGTTCGATGAGCACGACGGATTCAGCATAGATGCCGTGCCGGCGGTGCACATGGCCGAGAGATGGGGAATCCCGAATCGGGATACGGCGGCGTGGGAGGGTGATACCAAATGGACTGAGACAGATCCCGAGGAGCTGACATCTCTGACTACTGATCTGAACAAGCGCGTCCTCATTAACGGCCGCGGTGCCTATGTCCCCATAGTCAAACTGGTGCGCCAGACACGCCGATTTCACTTAGGAGACCGGAAGCCGGGAGGGTTGTATTTTGAGCTCATGACTTTCTGGTTGTTCGCTGGCGGCATGACAGCCGCCTCTTGGGCTGAGCTATTCGCTGTGACGTTGCGGGGCATCCATGAAGAGCTAAGACGGGCGCCAGATGACCCAGTCAATGACCCAGTTCTTGAGCGCCCATTCGAACCGAAACCTGACCCTTCCGAACTGGCTTCTGCAGCCGACTGCTTTGACGAGCTGGCGTCGAAAGCCGAGGCGGCATTGCATCTGGACGAGTGCGCGGCGGCTGTCCAATGGCGATATATTCTCGGTACCAACGATCGGGGTCAGGTGTTCCCTCTCCCTGATGGATGTGATGACGGCGGCCACCGAATAGCGCCGATTGAAGCAGTAACGAGACGCGGGTCGCGTGAGGCGAGTTCCTTTGGAAACAATCGGATCGTTTGACCGGGCGTCGCTCGAGCGATTTCAAACGGAGTTGATCAAACGAGGGTTTGAACCAGCCAGCCCTCAGTTGCGTGAATGGGTCGGCCCCGTTCACGGGTCATTTGACGGCTTGACTGATGCCGTTGACATGCGTCTGGAATTCCGCGACGGTTGGCCGTTCAAGCCTCCGCGCGTATACGTAGACGGCTTGACCTCTGACCACGTGAATCCCGCCGGTGAAGTCTGTCTTTGGCGAGAGGATGAAGGAGACCCGCAGGATTGGGTGTCATTCGACGCCTTCGAGTCACGCCTTCAACAGTGGTGCAATCGCGCTACGAGCGGATTTTCTGCAAGCGACATCGCTCTTGATGCACACCTCTACTTTGAGGAGAAATCCAACAGGCTAGCCATCCTGAACATCAATGACATCATGGGTTCTGACAGGAATGATGGAGCGACGGGGCACTTCCACGCGGTAGCCGAAGCCACTGGGGCGTTCAATTTCGAACGGGGTGAAAGTCACTTCGACGCGCTCCGCGGACGCTGGTACTACCGAGAACAGCTGGACATGCCCCCAGCCAATTTGCTTCAGTTTCGTGACTCGCTAAGATCAGGCCAGGCAACGAACTTCGACCGGTTGTTGCGAGAGACTAACCGGGACAAAGAGACGATCCATTTCGCCTTGCTTGTCTGGAACACGCCCAGAGGCCCCAACGCTTTGGCGCTGTGTCTAACACCAAGCGATCCGTCGCCCAAGGCTACGGCGCTGGTCGCGGCGCCCACGGACACTCATATACTCCAGATGAGAGCGGGGCCGGACGCGCCTTCATTGAACGACAAGGGAGTCGTGTTATTCGGTGTGGGAGCCATTGGCTCGCACCTCGCTATTCTTCTTGCGAAGTCGGGACTAGGCAACATCACGATCGTGGATGGCGACTTCCTACGACCTGGAGACGTCACTCGGCACGCGGCTGGATCAAATGGGGTGGGCTATCCCAAGGTCGAGGCCGTTAAGGAGCTTATCGCCGACAGCGCGCCGTGGACCAATACTCACACGGTGTCGGAGGCCCTTTGGCATCCGGACCGCATCCTCGAAGAGTCTGCTGGCGCCGATCTCGTGATAGATGGCACGGGGATCTCAGGATTCGCCGATGCCTGTTCCGTACTATTTGGCGAGCATGGCAAGCCGTTTCTGACATACGCACTGTTTCGAAGCGGATCCATTGGACGAGCTCGCCGACAGGCTGGGGAGCACGATACGCCGATCATGTCTAGGATCGATTTCACTGACCGATACCCGCTCATCCCCCCAGATGATGAGGCGCAGGATGAACAACTTGAAACCGGGTGCACGTCACCCGTGAATAATGCTCCTCCGCACTCCGTAGCGGCGATCGCCGCTCTAGCATCTCAGTATTCTGTCGACTGGCTCTCTGGCAGGGAGCTGTGGCCGGACGAGGTGATCGATGTATACAGCCCGATCGCGAACAGCCCATTCCAGCACATGGGCAGGCTAGAGATCTGTTGAACGACATGTGGCTGAGTGAATCGGCCGTCTCCGGGATCTCGCTCGCTGCCTTCCGCGCTCATCCTTTCGAGACCGGAGGAGTTCTTGTTGGAGTGCGGGCTGGCTCTGGACGACCATGGGTGACACACGCGGTTGAGGTGCCACGTCAGGGCGAACCGAATCACAGCAGCTACGTGTTGCCCCCCGATGCCCGACCGCGAACCATCGACGACCTGAGGAGAACCGATAGCCGCCTCGGCTACCTCGGGGACTGGCATTCACACCCTTGCAATGTCGGCCCAAGCGCAAAGGACATCCGAGCGTTGCGCGCAATCGCGCATGATTCCAGCGGCGAGTGCGACGACGCGATCTTACTCGTATTAATCCGATCGGGTGAAGAATATCAACCCCTGGCTCTTCAACTGAAGCATGGGCAGCCAGATGCGTTGCGTCTGGTTTGTGCTGGCGATCTTCCGAATCTCGACCCGAGCCAGAGCTAATGGCCTGCCTCGGCATACGGCTACGGTCAGATGGCTTGACGGCCCCACAAGCCTCGACGGCACTTTCGGTCAAACGCTCAGCATGGCCTGAGTCAGGTGCCCGAAGCGACCCTGGAGAGGTCGACCGAGCGGTGAGTCAGATCTTAGCTGAGGCGCGGAATCGGGCCATCTGCTTCCCAAGCAGAGGGTCGCGGGTTCGATCCCCGTCTCCCGCTCGCAGTCTATGCACACTAAGCAGACTTATTGCGCATTGGCCTCCGAATCAATCCATAACGATCGCCCCTAATCGAGGCTTCGCTTCCTTTGGTTGCGATCGTCCGGCCGATGGCACGCGACTTGAGACGCAACCTGATGACTCTATGGCCAGTAGTGCATTAGACTTTGCCGGAGAATGAATCAGGGTCAGCGATCGCTTCTGCATGCCGGGATCGAACTCCTTACACGGAGTCGCTTGGTTAATTGGGACAAGGCTGCCCACCGTTTCGTGGCGCCTGATGTGAATCCTCTGGCAGAGTTCTCGAAGAATGGGCCGTTCGGCCGACTGATGTCGTGGATATTGTTCTCGGTCGGCGCGGAGTACATTCTCAAGGCAGTGTGTAAAGAGAACGACATCGCGAGCCCGATCGAGAAAGCTCTGGGTATCGAGTACCCCGAGTCAGGTGATATTGCGGAGTGGGCACGCCGAGTCTCAGCCCGTTCTTCCGGAGATACGGTCAGCGGGGCGATAACGACAGACGAGTTTTACAAGCCGCTCGGGAACTATGTGAGATCACACATTCGTCCTTTGGCGGAGAAGCTCGAGCTTGAAGACGAGGACGGTGATCTCTTGTATGCCGGGTACAAACTGCTGGCTGTCATCCGGAATCGAGATGTGCATACCTATGAAAGTGACGTCCGCAATTCCAACTTCCGTCTGATCGGCGAGGTATTCGTTCCTTGCCTCAACCTACTTTGGCAATCGCTACCCGACTCGACAAGGGGTGCTATACCAGATCCATAGGAGGCGAGTCATGTACCACCCTCCTACCTGTCGATACTAAGGGTTCTTATTGACGCCCCGGGCCTCGCGCAGGAGCTCTTAAGCCGGCACCGTTTCGCGGTTGAAGGAAATCGGTGAGAATGCGCCTCCCAGGGCAGAATTGTGGGAATTGTGGAATCACCTTGGCACAGCGTTCTTTGTGCTGGGCCAGATCCCGCTATGGAATACCTAATTCATAGTATTGACAGCTCGACGTAACGTGGTGTAATTAGCGACGGAACAAAGCATTCGGCCAGCAGGCGGGAGGGGTGCGGCCATGGTTTCTTTCCCTGACAACGGCACGTCTCTGGGCCAGCATGCCTGTCTGCATCGTTATTCTCCATTCGGCGGACCTGCATATCCTCTTGCCGCGAACACACGCCCCAGCAGAGGGAGAGGGATGATCTAGAGAAATCGAGAAAACAACGACCCCGGTGGAGATACCCACCGGGGTCAAGCCAGAGAATGCGGGCGCACACCCTAGCGTTTTTTATTGTCGCCCGCCGCATGGACATAAGCAAGGAGCGGTTGGTTCGAAA
>SDBS01002299.1_pt1 | contig 19218 bp, 20 predicted proteins | sample 2277091 | NCBI WGS metagenome assembly SDBS01 (sample SAMN10404972, study PRJNA504765) | marine sediment metagenome | isolation source: marine sediment core GS10_PC15, 163 cmbsf | place: Arctic Ocean: Southern Knipovich Ridge | collected 2010 | reverse complement strand
CAAAACGCCCCCTTTTGCCCAATTTCTGTGCCTGCCCCGTGAAATGCGAAGCTTATTTCTCTGGGGTCAGGCTCAACATTTTGCACGAAGTGAAGCTTTAGCTTTATCCTCAAAATACTCCATCTATTCGTGCCTGCCCCGTAGGTCCCCGTGGAACGACCGGGACGGTGCCGGAAGATCGTACGGGGTGGTTAAAATTTTTGCCTTCCCCCGCTCAAAGTCCGGGATCTTCGATTTGAACTTGAGCAAAATTGAGCATTTTTCAAAGGTCTCATAGTAATAGGTAATTGGCGATAGGAATTAACCAACAACCTTTTGACAAGTGTTGAATGACAGACGCTACTTATGGAACCTGTAAACAACCTAATGAAGGAAGCACTTTCAAATAACATTTTCCCCGGGGGAGTGCTACTGGTCTCAACAGACGATTCTGTGGTTTTTTCCGAAGCCTACGGATATGCCGATTTACTCTCCCAACGCTCAATGACAAGGGACACGGTTTTCGACCTGGCGTCCCTGACTAAACCACTAGCAACTACTCTGGCTGTCATGAAGCTGATTCAACTATCCATCCATCGCGTGATAATAACAAAATGAAAGCCTTCAGGCCTAAATTGCATGATATGGTCATGGACAATATTGCTGAAGCCGGTTCTAAAAGGGAATTAACAACCCCATGGGAAGACAGGACAAGCTGTAATTGTTCATAGCGGAATCTTGATATTTCCCTTGTAATAACAGAATAATTTTGATATAAATAAAAATTTTAGAAATTATGAATATTAGGGCCGCTTTACAAAAGTTTCAAAGGCATCATGCAAACAATATGAAATGCGCACTTTTTGTGTGTGGAGATGAGGTGTTATGAATCTATTTGTAGATAAAATTTTAGGTGCATTTTCCAATGATCTGGCCATTGATCTTGGTACAGCAAACACACTCGTTTATGTTAAAGGTCGGGGTATTGTGGTGAATGAACCTTCGGTGGTTGCCGTGCGCACGGACGGCCGGGTGAAAAACCGTATTCTTGCTGTAGGCCTTGAGGCCAAGAATATGTTGGGAAGGACACCCGGCCATATCGTGGCCATTCGTCCCATGCGTGATGGTGTTATAGCTGATTTTGAAGTTACAGAGGCGATGCTCCGCCATTTTATTCGTATGGCTCACAACAAGCGGAGGTTTGTCAGGCCAAGAATTATTATTGCCGTGCCGTCCGGAATTACCCAGGTTGAAAAGCGTGCAGTCAGGGAATCAGCCGAATCTGCGGGGTGTCGCGAGGTATTTCTGATTGAAGAGCCGATGGCGGCCGCAATCGGGGCCGGCCTGCCGATTGCTGAACCGATTTGCAATATGGTGGTCGATATCGGCGGTGGCACTACAGAGGTTGCGGTGATATCCATGTCAGGAATTGTTTACAGCAGATCTATCAGGGTGGCCGGTGATAAGATGGATGCTTCGATCATACAGTATATCAAACGGAAATATAACCTATTGATAGGTGAACGGACAGCTGAAATTATTAAAACGACAATCGGAAATGCTTTCCCGGATCCTCAGAATCTGGAAACAATAGAAGTCAAAGGTAGAGACCTTGCATCTGGAATACCTAAGATTCTGGCCATTGATTCAGAAGAGATACGGGTGGCTATTGCCGAGCAGATAGATGCCATTATGGAGACGATCAAGATAGCCCTGGAACAGACTCCGCCGGAGCTGGCTGCCGACATTGTCGACAGAGGAATTGTATTAACAGGTGGCGGCTCACTATTAAAAAATATAGACAAGCTTCTCAGGGAAGAAACCAGACTTCCAATAACTATTGCCGAGGATCCATTATTAACAGTGGCTATTGGCTCTGGTCGGGCACTCGACAGCCTTGAAACCCTCAAACAAGTTGTAATTTAATAGTTTTATGTTTTCGAAAAAGATGGTGATGATTGTCGGCATGTTTGTTCTGATTGCTGTCAACATCATAGCCCTTTCTGTTTCCAGTCGCCGCTATCCTTCTTATTATGGATCAGGTCGAATCGCTATTTCAATTATTGCTCCCTTTCAAAAGGTCGCTACCCGTTCAATCCGTTTTGTAAGAGATGTCTGGCGCCACTATTTCTTTCTTGCTACAGTGGCAAAAGAAAATAATAAGTTGAAAAAAGCCCAAAGTCAGGCCATTGAAAAAAGTAACCATTACAATGAACTTAAGCTTTCCAACTTTCGTCTCCGCAGCTTGCTGAACTTTCAGAAAATCATGACCAATCGAGTCCGTGCTGCCGAAGTCATAGGCAAGGATCCCTCACCCTGGTTTAAAACCATTATAATAGATAAGGGGAAAGATGATGGTGTTGGAAAAGGCATGGCCGTGGTGATACCGGAAGGAATTGCAGGGCAGGTTATGGATGTTTCATCCCATTATTCCAAGGTTCTGCTGATTATTGATCCGAACAGCGCTGTCGATGTGATGGTGCAGAGGACCAGGGCGCGCGGGATTATCAAAGGTGGCTCTGCGGGCCTATGCCATATAAAATATGTTTTACGTAAGCAAGATGTTAGTGTCGGCGATCGTGTTATTTCGTCCGGCTTGGACGGTGTTTTCCCGAAAGGACTTGCTGTGGGGCACGTCTCAGGCGTCATCAGGCGTAACTCGGGCATCTTTCAGGAGGTGACCGTTACACCGTATGTCGATTTTGAAAAACTTGAAGAGGTTCTAGTGGTATTGAACCCTACAAAACATGAGTTTGTGAGCGAGCAATGACATATTGCTTTCATATCTGCACCTGTTTTTGTCTGGTGATCTTTCAGACGACAGTTATGCCCTATTTTTCCTTATTCGACAGGTTTTATGATCTGCTTTTCCCGTTTATCATTTATTTAAGTCTTTTCCGATCTGTCCGTGAAAGCATACCGCTTATACTCTTTTTCGGGTTTGTGATGGATAACCTTACCGGAGGTCCTTTTGGGCTATATTTAACAACCTATCTCTGGCTGTTTATCGGAGTGAGGTGGGTTATTACCTTTATGGATGTGGAGGATAGCGCCCTTTTGTTATTTGTTGTTGCTGCAGGTGTTTTAATACAGAATTTCATAATTATCGGAACCATTGTCATGTTTGAGCCGGTTTCGCGGTTTTCGTCAGTGGCCATAAGCACGGTTGTAGTGCAGGTTTTATGGGCAGCATTCACAGGGCCGATTTTTCTCGTTTTTTTTAATTATTGCCATGGAAGATGGGATAAATGGCTTAAAGAAGTGTTTGCAAATAAAAAAGGTGATCGTTATGGAATAATCGAATAACAAAAAAATTTTCTTTGAGGTAGACTTTGAGCAAATATTTAACAACTGCAGACCCGGATTGGTACAAGCAACGATTAATCAGGGTAATGTTTTGCGTTGCAGCGGCCTTTTTAATACTTTTTGTGCGTTTATTTTATCTTCAGGTGATTCAAGGCGAGGAGTTAAGGCGGCTTTCAGAAAACAACTGCATACGGCTGCAAAGTACACATCCTCCCAGAGGGTTGATTTTTGATCGCAATGGAATACTGCTGGTCGATAATCGACCAGCGTTTAATCTAGGCATTATTTTAAATGACGCCAAGCCGGTTGAGCGTACCATTGAAAAGCTGTCCCGACTTATCAACGTTCCTGCATCCGAACTTATGTCAAAGATTGTGCATAATAAAGGCGTTTCACCGTATAAACCGATTCTATTGAAACAGGATATAGGTCGAGACACGCTTGCTGCTGTTGAGGTTCGAAAATTCGATCTTCCCGGTGTTGTGGTGGATGTTAAGCCTCGGAGGCACTACATAAACAGACAGAGCGCCGCTCATCTGATCGGGTATTTGAGCGAAATAAATTCTAACGAGCTTAAATCCGGGAAATATCCAGGGTGCAAAAGTGGTGACTTTATTGGAAAGTTTGGTGTCGAAAAGGCATTTGAGCCGTTTTTGAGGGGAAAGCGTGGCGGGCGTCAGGTCGAGGTAAATGTCACGGGACAGGTTGTTAGAATATTAAAAACAGTAGATGCCCAGCCAGGGCAAAACATCTATCTGACCATTGATCATATCCTGCAGAAGAAGGCTGAAGCGCTTTTAAAAGGTGTCGCCGGTGCTGTTGTAGCTATGAATCCGGGAACAGGCCATATTCTTGCATTGGCAAACAGTCCTTCATTTGACCAGAATACGTTTGTTAACGGTATGTCTCATGAGCAATGGGATGCTCTTATTTCTAACCCGTTCAGGCCGCTGGAAAACAAGGCCGTCCAGGGTGAGTATCCACCTGCATCTACATATAAAATTGTAACCGCCATCGCCGGACTCGAAGAAGGGATTATCGATGAAAAAACCACTTTTAAATGCCCTGGTTATTATAAATATGGAAATCGTGTTTATCGATGCTGGAAAAGGGGAGGACACGGCAGCGCCGATGTGATTAAAGCATTGGCTGAATCCTGCGATTTTTTTTTCTATCAGGTGGGTCAAAAGCTTAGCGTAGATCGACTTGCCTGGTACGCTAAAGCCTGTGGTTTGGGATCATCCACCGGGATCAATCTGGATCAAGAGGCAACGGGGCTGATTCCAACTGCGGCCTGGAAAGAGGGCCGCACCGGCGTTGCCTGGCAGGGAGGTGAAACCCTTTCAGTGGCCATTGGACAGAGTTACAACCTTGTAACGCCGCTACAGATGCTGGTTTTGACTTCAGCGGTGGCCAATGGTGGGACAAGATATAAGCCCTTGATATTTAAGTCAATCGAGACAGCAGAAGGTGAGATTGTTATTCAAAGCAAAAGACAGGCTGTCGGTACGCTGCCTGCCAGCAAGCAAACATTAGAGTTGATCAGAAAAGGCCTGTGGGAAGTGGTTAACAACTCAAAAGGGACAGGACAGATTGCACGTATTCGCGGTATCGAAATCAGTGGGAAAACCGGGACAGCGCAGGTGGTTGGACGTAAAAATGACGACACTACGCCTGAAACGGACATTCCAGAGCATTTGAAAGCACATGCATGGTTCGTGGCTTATGCTCCATCCACCGATCCCCAAATTGCTGTTGCTGTGATTGTCGAACATGGAGAACACGGATCAAGTTCGGCGGGGCCGGTTGCAAGGGAAATAATAAGGACTTATTTGAAAAGAGATGGGTCAAGCGGACAATTCATGGCTGAAAGCTCAAAGTTCAAAGGACAGCAAGTTGATAGTAATCAATAGTGAACAAATAAGCTCAAAGCCAGAAGCTCAAAGTAATAAGATTTTATTCCTTATTTAGACTTTCAGCTTTGAGTTATCAACTTTGATAGTTTCGTAAAAAGCCTATTTTGTTCACTTGGGTGAGCATTTTGGCGTTCGCAAAAGACTTTTTACTAATTCGTAAACTTTAAAGGAGCGAAGCGACTATGTTTGATCGGCGCCTTGTCAAATACTTTGATTGGGGCTTATTGGGGATGACTGTTTTACTAGGATTCTTTGGTCTTGTTACGCTATACAGTGCTGTAACATCAGCGTCACCGGCGCCGCAAAAAATATTCTATTTCAAACAGTTGGTCTGGTATTGCGCCGGGCTGACAGTAATGGTTGTGTCTTTTCTGATTAATTACAAATTATTGGATCGATGGGCTAACGCAATTTACGTTATATGTATATTGCTTTTGATATGTGTATTACTATTCGGGAAATATGTCGGTGGTGCAAGGCGCTGGCTTATATTGGGCCCTCTTTCAATTCAACCGTCAGAGCTTGTCAAGATTGCTGTAATAATTTGTCTGGCAGGATATTATTCCAAAATTGCAAATACCAGAGGTTTAACTTTGCGCGAACTTCTTACACCCTTGATATTGACGGCAATCCCTATTTTTTTAATCGTTAGGCAACCTGATTTGGGAACAGCCCTGCTTGTGGCTTTGATTGCCGGTTCCATGACTGTTTTTGTAAAAATTGAAAGGCGCTCGTTTTTATACATCATCGCTTCGTGTACAATAACCATTCCTATGGTTTGGTTTTTTCTGAAAGATTACCAGAAGAGGCGGATATTAACATTTTTAAATCCGGAGCGTGACCCACTTGGCGCCGGTTATCATATCATTCAATCCAAAATTGCTATAGGTTCGGGAATGATTTCCGGCAAGGGATTTTTAAAAGGAACTCAAAATGCACTTTCCTTTTTGCCTGAACAGCATACCGATTTCATATTTTCGGTTCTGGCCGAGGAAATGGGTTTTGCGGGTTCGGTGATTCCCCTTATAATTTTTATGATGCTCATTATCTGGGGATTGAACGTTGCTTATAGGTGCAGAGATCCTTTTGGTACAATCCTTTCTGTAGGTATTTCATCAATGATATTCTGGCAGGTTTTTATCAATGTCGGAATGGTGATGGGGCTGATGCCGATTGTCGGTGTGCCGTTGCCGTTTATCAGTTATGGAGGCTCATCAATCGTTGCCATGATGATTTGCATCGGTCTCTTGATGAACGTAAGCATGCGGCGTTTTATGTTCGAATAATTCAGATAACGGGATGCATGGCTATACTGTGTCATGCGCCATTCACGATATTAGGAGGATGCATGGGAAAAGAAAAGAAGCCAAGCTCGATATCCACTTTACTGGGATCCGATGCCAGCATTGAAGGAACAATCGAATTTCAGGATACCATCAGGCTTGATGGAAATGTTAAAGGGAAAATTTACAGTAATGACGGTACTGTTGTCATAGGGGAAAAGGCTGTTGTCGAAGCAGAGATAATGGTTGACGTTGCAATCATCATGGGTGAGGTTAATGGTACCATCGATGCAAAGAAAAGGATTGAGGTTTATCCTCCGGCTCGTGTTGTGGGTGATATTCAGGCTCCGTCAGTTTTAATTGAAGCCGGGGTTACGTTCGATGGAAATTGTGTTATGAAAGACAGAACAATTACATAAGTAAAACAACAGCTCCGCCGAAAAAACTTACTTTTTCAGAGAAGCCTGAAAGAAAATAAAAATTAAAAAACCTTTGACAATATATTATGGCTGATGTTATAGACCGCCCGTGTCGAGATAATGCCGGTGTGCAATATTTATATGTTTGAATTGAACAGTTATTAACAAGTTTCTGCGATGGAGGATCCCTAGATGATAATTTCTGGTTCAAACCGGAAGGGTTTTACAGTTTTATTAGCATTTTTCATGGCAGTGTTTTTATTATCCTTTGCCGGAGTTGCTTTTGGCTCAGGTGGTGGAATAACGGTTATCCCCGATGAATCATTTTTCATTCAGATCGTAAATTTCCTCTTAATTATATGGATTTTAAACTATATTTTGTACAAGCCGATTCGCAATATACTGATTCAAAGAAAAGAAAAAATTACGGGCCTTGATCAGAACATCGAGACGTTAAACAGGGATTCAAAGGAGAAAGACGATGCCTTTGCTTCGGGCATTAAAGAGGCCAGGGCCAAAGGATTAAAGGGAAAAGAGACCCTTTTACAGGCGGGAGCTGATGAAGAAAGGGAGATAATCGAAAAAATTAATCAAAAGGCTCAGGCAGACCTTGCCGAGGTGCGCGAAAAAATTGCAAAGGATGCCGAGGATGTCAGAGCGTCACTAGAGCAAGAAATTGATGCCTTTGCAAATGCTATTGGTGAAAAAATTCTGGGGAGGGCTGTTTAATGAACCTGGTTTATAAAAAATGGCCTGGTATTAGCCGCAACTGCCTGATATTTAAAAAAGGTCCGGTCATAATGGTTTTTATGGCCGTGCTTTTACTCTGCTTTGTCGGAGCTGTTCTGGCTTCGTCAGGAGGTGAGAGCGGGGCAAAAGGATGGGTGGCGACAGATTGGTTCAGAGTCATGAATTTTGGTATTTTGGCTGTCGGTCTTTTCTTTCTTTTACGCAAACCGGTAGCCAAAGCGCTGGATGCTCGGATACAGGGGATAAAAGATCAGCTCAGCGAATTGGAAGCAAAGAAAAAGGATGCCGAGAAGGAGCTGGCAGAATACAATGAAAGGCTTTCTCTTCTGGAGCAGGAGGCCGAAAAGCTTGTTGAAGAGTATGTCAGGCAGGGAAACGAGGCCAAGGCAAAGATACTCGAAGAGGCAAAACAAGCAGCTGAAAAACTTGAAGAACAGGCCCTCCGAAATATTGGTAATGAGTTCCAAAAGGCCAAATTGAAGCTGCAGAGAGAAATACTCGAAAAGGCACTTGTTAATGCTGAAACGCTGATAAAAAATAATATTACGGCAGAAGATCAGGATAAGCTGGTAGGCGAATATTTGGAGAAGGTGGTGATATAGTGAGAAATTTGACAATAGCACGACGTTATGCCAAGGCACTTCTGATTATCGGCAAAGAGGATGGTAAGGCTGAGACTTATAGAGAAGAACTTGATCGATTTTCAGATTTAATTGCAAGGGAAAAAGAGCTTAAGCAGGCAATTACAAACCCGCTTTACGATGCCGGAGGACGTAAAAAGGTTTTACAGGCAGTAATTGAGAAAATGAATATTCCCAAAGTTATGGCATCTTTCCTGCTTTTGCTGTTTGACAAGGGACGGTTTGGATTTTTAAGTGATATCAATGAGTTTTATAATAAACTGGCCGATGAATTAAAAGGCGTTGCCCGTGCCAGTCTTGTTTCGGCCACTGAATTGTCATCTGAAACCGTTGAAAAGATACGTACAACCCTGTCAAAAAGGACAGGTAAAGATATTATTTTAGAGGTTGAACAGGATCCCAGCCTTATAGGGGGGATTGTCTCCCGAATAGGTGATCTAGTTTTGGACGGTAGCATCGCAACACAATTACTCAATATGAGAGAATCTTTAAAAAGGGGTGAGAGTGTATAATGGAACTGAAAGCTGAAGAAATAAGTCAGATCATTAAGGAACAGATTACGGATTACGACAAGAAAGTTGAATTGAGTGAAACAGGGGTTGTCTTGTCGGTGGGTGATGGTATTGCCAGGGTGTATGGTCTGGAAAAGGTTATGGCCATGGAGCTGGTTGAATTCCCGGGAGGCATTTTTGGTCTAGTGCTGAACCTTGAGGAAGATAACGTAGGCATTGCCGTTATGGGCGATGACTTCGGTATCAAAGAAGGTGACATGGTCAAGCGGACCGGTCGAATTGCTGAGGTTCCTGTGGGGAAAGGTGTCCTTGGGCGGGTACTTTCGGCAGTTGGTGAACCTCTGGATGGAAAGGGGCCGGTAGATACCAAGGAATTTAGAAGGGTCGAGATGGTTGCGCCTGGAGTTATTGACAGAAAAGGTGTGCATGAACCGATGTATACCGGAGCAAAAGCTATTGATGCCATGACACCGGTGGGCCGCGGCCAACGAGAACTTGTAATTGGTGATCGCCAGATTGGGAAAACAGCCCTTGTCGTGGATGCCATCATTAACCAGAAAGATACGGATGTTTACTGCATTTATGTAGCCTGCGGCCAGAAAAAATCGACGGTTGCTCAGGTCGTTGCCGCCCTTGAGAAACACGGGGCCATGGAATATACGGCGGTTATTGCAGCCTGTGCCAGCGACCCGGCGACATTGCAGTATATCGCCCCATATGCGGGATGTGCCATGGGGGAATATTTTCGGGACAATAAGATGCATGCGCTCATAATCTATGATGACCTTTCAAAACAGGCGGCGTCATATCGCCAGGTTTCACTTCTTTTGAGACGTCCACCAGGTCGTGAAGCTTACCCAGGTGATATTTTTTATAATCACTCCCGCCTGCTGGAACGAGCCTCTAAGCTCAACGACGAGTTGGGCGCCGGTTCTCTGACTGCGCTTCCGATTATTGAGACCCAGGCCGGTGACGTTTCAGCATATATTCCGACAAATGTTATTTCCATTACCGACGGGCAGATCTTTCTTGAGCCCGGTCTGTTCTTTGCAGGTGTTAGGCCTGCAATTAATGTCGGACTTTCTGTGTCTCGCGTTGGTGGTGCGGCTCAGGTCAAAGCCATGAAACAGGTGGCCGGTACACTGCGGCTTGATCTGGCCCAGTTCCGTGAACTTGAAGCGTTTGCCGCTTTTGGAAGCGATCTGGATAAGGCAACTCAGGCACAGCTTGCCCGTGGAGAAAGGCTCGTTGAGATTTTGAAACAGCCGCAGTTTCAACCCCTTCAGGTTGAAAAACAGGTGACAATACTCTATGCAGGAACAAAAGGTTTTCTCGACAAATATCCTGTTGTTGTTTTAGGGAAATATGAGGCCGGGCTGTACCCTTTTATTGAAGACAGGTACCCTCAAATCTTTACTGAAATTGCGGAGAAAAAAGAGATATCAGATGAGCTTGATAAAGTTATGACCGAGGCCTTGAACGCTTATGGCGAGGAGTTCAAGGATACAATCAAATAGTTATTTGTTATCTATTGATTTGTATAATACGTAATCAAAAAAAATTACAAATAACTTGAATTATAAAGGCTGATTTGTATGGCGACGTTAAAAGAGGTCAAAACAAAAATAGGTGCGGTAAAGAAGACAAAACAAATCACAAAAGCCATGAACATGGTGGCCGCTTCCAGATTGCGTGGCGCCCAGAACAATATGGATGGCTTTCGACCCTATACTGAAAAGTTCGCTGAGGTCCTTGGTGGTCTTTCAGAAAGAGCAGTGGAGGAAACAAGCCCTCTTCTTTTGCCGCACGAGGAAGTCATAAAAAAACATGTTATTTTGTGCACTTCCGATCGGGGCTTGTGCGGCGGTTTCAATGCACACCTTATTTCCAAAGCCGATTCATTTATAAAAGAAGCCGGAGAGGATATAGAGTTTTCCGTTACAAACTTTGGCAAAAAGGGACGGGATTGGTGTCGTAAAAAACAAATTCCTATTAAAAGCGAGCATATTGAGGTCATTGGGACTGTAATCAAGTTCAATATTGCTTCCACAGCCGGCAAAGGCTTGATAGACGGATTTCTTAATGGGGAATATGACGAAGTCCATATTGTTTATTCGGAGTTTATCAGCATGGGTCGGCAGGTCCCGGTTATCAAACAGTTGCTTCCGATACCGCCAATGGAATCTGATGAAGATGAGATGCAAGACCAAGACAAGCCGTATCTGGCGGAGCATATTTGTGAGCCATCTTCTGAAGAACTTCTGGGTGAGCTACTGCCAAGGAGCGTATATGTCCAGTTATACAGTGCGTTACTGGAGACATCCACCAGCGAACATGCCGCACGGATGATGGCCATGGACAATGCGTCAAAAGCTTGTGACGATATGATAGACAGTCTCACTCTAACATATAACAAGGCCAGGCAGGCGGCCATTACCGCGGAGTTGATGGATATAGTCGGCGGTGCCGAGGCCCTTAAAGGATAAACCTGGGGAATAGTCACTAGTTATTTGTTAATCGATTAACAAACAACAGATTTGGAGGTCTATAGATGGGAGAAAATATAGGTAATATTATGCAGGTTATGGGGCCTGTGGTTGATGTGGAGTTTGAACAGGGTAAACTCCCTACGATCCTCACCTCACTTCTGATCAGCAATCCAACAATCAGCGATGAGCCGGACAATCTTGTTATTGAGGTCGCACAGCACCTGGGCGATAATATTGTCCGTACTATTGCAATGGATGTAACCGACGGTCTTGTCAGGGGGATGCCTGTTAAGGATACAGGCAAGCCGATTATGATGCCTGTGGGTGAAGCAGGACTTGGACGTGTTCTCAACGTGGTCGGAAAGCCTGTGGATGGTTTGGGACCGGTCAGCCAGGAAAAGATGATGCCCATACATCGTCATGCCCCGAAATTTACGGAACAGGATACCACGGTTCGTGTTCTCGAGACCGGTGTTAAGGTTATCGATCTGCTGGTGCCATTCCCCAGAGGTGGTAAAATGGGGATGTTCGGGGGTGCCGGTGTCGGAAAAACCGTTATTATGATGGAGATGGTACACAATATCGCCATGGAGCACGGCGGCATTTCTGTTTTTGCAGGTGTTGGCGAACGGACTCGTGAAGGGAATGACCTTTACTATGAAATGAAAGATTCCGGAGTTCTTCCCAAGGCTGCACTGATATACGGACAGATGACCGAACCTCCGGGAGCAAGGGCTCGTGTTGCACTTTCAGCCCTGACGGCCGCAGAATATTTTCGGGATGAAGAAGGTCAGGACGTACTTATTTTTATCGACAACATCTTCCGGTTTACTCAGGCAGGTTCCGAGGTTTCCGCACTGCTGGGACGAATGCCTTCTGCGGTTGGATATCAACCGACTCTGGCTGTTGAACTTGGCGAACTCCAGGAAAGGATTACATCAACAGACAAGGGCTCGATCACAGCAGTACAGTGTGTGTACGTACCGGCAGATGACTTGACTGATCCGGCACCTGCGACAACATTTGCACACCTTGACGGTACGGTTGTACTTTCACGGCAACTGGTGGAGCTCGGGATATATCCTTCAGTGGACCCTCTTGATTCAACGTCAAGAATTCTCGATGCGGCTTATATTGGTGATGAACATTACCAGACTTCCCGTCAGGTTCAGCAAATACTTCAGAAATATAAAGAACTTCAGGATATTATTGCAATACTGGGAATAGACGAATTGTCTGATGAAGACAAGATTACAGTTGCACGAGCAAGAAAAATTCAGCGCTTTTTGTCCCAGCCTTTCCATGTGGCTGAAGTATTTACCAATGTGCCGGGGGCTTATGTGAAGATCGAAGATACCGTAAGAGGCTTTAAGGAAATATGTGAGGGTAAACACGACGATCTCCCTGAGCAGGCTTTCTACATGGTGGGGGGGATTGAAGATGTCCTAGAAAAGGCCCAGAAGATGGCCGAATAAATCTAGTTATGAGGGTAAATGGATGGCAGGAAATATTACATTAGAAGTGGTTACCCCTGAAAGAGTGGTTGTCAGCGAAGAAGTCCAAATTGCGGTGGCTCCCGGCAGTCTTGGTGAGTTTGGCGTACTTATCGGCCACACTACTTTTTTGACTACCCTTAAAACAGGTACGATCCATTATACGGATGCAGATGGGGATGAAAGATATATTTTTGTCAGCCGTGGATTTGCAGAGGCGCTTCCTGATAGGCTTACGGTGCTGGCAGAATCGGCTGAAAGGAGGCGTGATATTGATACCGGACGTGCCGAGGTTGCTATGGAAAGGGCCCAGAAACGTTTGGAATCTGAAGATGAGAATATTAATTTCGTCAGGGCTAAGGCAGCTCTGGAAAGAGCCATGCATCGTTTGAAGCTCGCTGAAACAAGAAAATAAAAATATTTGTCAGATCAGGCCTAGGTTTTTTCGTTTGCGTTTTCCCCTGAAATATGGGAGATATATAATCGTATTGTTACAGGGCAGACCAGCTAGTTTTGGTTTGCCCTTTTTTTGATATTTATAGTCATCAGATACAGGAAGTTAACATTTCTCTTCAGCACCGGGGCTTAAGATTTTGTCTTCAAGGCGATATCAATCATGAAAAACCTTAAGCCCCTATTTCCAGGATCATACAGATTTATATGGTTGGTTTCAACGTCGAAAAACTATAAGAAAGGAGTAGGATGAAATATATCGAAGGAAAACCAGCGATTGTGATACTTGCTGCAGGTCTGGGCAAACGTATGAAGTCGAGGAAGGCCAAAGTGCTGCACAAGATTCTTGGCAAACCCATGATAATGTATGTCGTTGAAACAGCAAGAAAGGTGGCTGGAAATGACGTAATTCTTGTTGTTGGGAATCAGGCTGAAAAAGTTCGGGAAATTGTGTCAGAAAACGCGGAAGTCATTTTTGTCTTACAAAAAGAACAGCTCGGGACAGGTCATGCGGCTTTGTGTGCGCTGCCTTATATACCTGATTATGCTCAAGAAGTGGTTATTTTGTGCGGTGATGTACCTTTGATTACTTCTGAAACTATCATGCGGTTTATAGAAGATCATATTAAAGCCAAACGTGATATATCCCTTTTGTCAGTTGAGATCGAAAATCCCGAAGGTTACGGCAGGATTCTGATGGATGAAAACAGGCAGGTATACGGAATAATTGAAGAAGCGGATGCATCAGATGAACAAAAGGAGATAAAAATCGTCAATACCGGAATTTACTGCATAAAAAAAGAATTATTGTCCGATTTATTGCAAAAAATTAAATCAGATAATGTGCAAGGAGAGTTTTATCTTACGGATATTGTTGAAATAGGGTATAATGAAGAAAGGGTTGTGGGAGCAATGGTTTGCAGCGATTGCGAGGAAGTTGTTGGGATTAACAGCAGCCAAGATTTGATGACGGCTGAAAGCATTATGCGTAACAGAATAAGGAATATATCTTGACTTTCGGATATATGAAAGATTATATTATAAAAACAATTTGAGGTGTTAGATTGGATAACGAATCAATTTTGAGACAATTTGAAGAAATTGAAAAAAAGGTTGAAAGTTTAATCGAAGTTAATAAGTCACTTGAGGCGACCAACTTAGAACTGAGGAATAAAATTAAGAGGTTAGAGGAAGAGCTTCAAGGTAAAGTTGAGGCAGAAAACAATTACGTAGAAGAGAGGGCCTTGATCCGATCGAGAATTGATAGTCTTTTGGTCAGACTAGAGGATATTGCAAAAGCTGAGTAGTGGCCACAAGGTATGGTTTTGGAAAGGTAGAAGACTTATTCATTGGAACAACTTGTAACAATAGAACTTTTTGGGCAGCCTTATACATTTAAAACCGAATCAGGCGCCACCAATGCAAAAGAAGTTGCTGATTACCTGGTAAAAGAAGTGACCAGGGTCGAAGATCAACAATCGAGTCAATCATCAAATATTACGAAACTAGCAACTTTGATTTTAGCTGCACTGAATATCGCAAATGATAATATTGAGCTAAAAAAAAATCATTCGGATCTGTTGCGAGATATTTCTGAACGCTCAGCAAATTTGATACGTGCATTAGATGCTGCTGTAAATGGGTAAAGGCTTAACAATAAGTATGAGATAAGTTTTATTCACCGTTTCCTCCCCAATACCTTTGTGCCCCATAGCAAAAACAAAGGTCCCTTCTGTTATCCTGCCGTGATGGAGTCTACCTGGGTTTATTTGTTCAAAGACCTCCCAGCACGACATTGTGGTGTGTCTCCATTATTCAGAGCTTAAATAAAAAATTAAATATCGAATTTTTATTCACCGGCTATGTCTTTTAAGATTTATTGAATAAAAAGTTAAGATATGCCGGCGCATGGACAAATTATTTAAGTAGCCTTATCTTTTTTCTCTTCTAAAGTTTTCGTCTCAAATTCACCTCATAACAGGTTCTTCAAAGGCCGTCTCATATTGCGGTCAGCATCGTATTATCTGAAATCAAAATATTATTGCAAAAGAGTTTAATCCTGAAACATAATCTTGTAGGACTTTTAACTTATATATATTTACAGCATGTTGAGAGCATTAAATGCAATTTTTCAGTAAGTTTAGACGGTTCAAACTGGATCCCAGCCCCTCAATTCGTCGGGGCAGGCCCTACGCGGGAATAACATTGACGCTTAAGCTCCTGTCATAACTGCGAAGGCGGGCATCCAGAAAATTAGCATATCATCGAAACTCGTGCTTATTGAGAACTATTAACTTTATAATGTTTCCGGGGAGAAGGCTTATGAATGAATATAATATATTAATAGGTATAATCGCATTTGTGACAGGTTTTGTGATTGCCTTTTGGGTAAAGGGGAAAATGCAATCCCAAAGAATCAAGTCGGCTGAAAGGGAGACTGCACAAATATTAGACGATTCCAGGCGGACATCAGAAACAATGATAAAAGAAGCCCGGCTTGAAGTTAAAGACAGACTTTTCAAGATGAAAAGTGAATTCGACACTGATACAAAAGAGACCCGAGCTGAATTAAAAAAGAAAGAGAGAAGGTTGATACAAAAAGAGGAAAATGTCGACCGCAAGATAGATCAGTTCGAACGAAGGGAACGTGACTTTTTGCGAAAAGAAAAAAAGCTCATGAGAAGAGATGAAGAGTTAGAACTGAAAGAAATTAAATATAACGAACTCATTGAAGAACAGAAGAGTCAGCTGGAAAAGATTTCTGGTTTTACAGCGGAACAGGCCAAGGAACTTCTTATTCGGGCAATGGAAAACGAAGCCCGCCACGAAGGCGCTAAACTTATCAAAAGGATAGAGAATGAAGCAAAGGAGCAGGCAGATAAAAATGCCAAAGATATCATAGCTACTGCTATCCAAAGATATGCCGGAGATTTTGTTGCTGAACGCACTGTTTCTGTGGTTCAACTCCCAAGCGACGAGATGAAGGGACGTATCATCGGCAGAGAAGGGCGTAACATCCGAGCTCTTGAGGCTGCTACAGGTATTGATCTTATCATAGATGATACTCCTGAGGCGGTTATCTTGTCGGGTTTTAATCCGGTTCGGCGAGAGGTTGCCAGGCTATCATTGATGCGATTGATATCTGACGGCCGAATCCATCCGGCCCGCATTGAGGATATTGTTAAAAAAGTTGAAAAAGAGGTTGATTTGGCAATAAAAGAAGCTGGAGAACAGGCAGCATTTGATTTGAATGTCCACGGTATTCATAGCGAGCTTATTAAGTATATCGGTCGATTAAAGTTTCGTACCAGTTATGCCCAGAATGTTCTACAGCATTCGATTGAGGTGGGTGTTTTAAGTGGTATTATGGCGTCTGAATTGGGGCTTAACTCGAAACTGGCAAGACGCATGGGATTGCTGCATGATATCGGAAAGGCGGTTGATCATGAGATTGAAGGACAACATGCTGTTATCGGCTCTAAACTTGCAAAAAAATTTGGTGAAACCCCGAAAGTTGTGCACGCCATTGCTGCTCACCATGAAGATGTGCCGCCTAATTCTGTGTATGACCTGTTGATACAGGCTGCAGACGGGTTATCAGGGGCAAGGCCTGGAGCTCGTAAAGAACTGCTTGAAAATTATATTAAGCGGTTGGAAGACCTCGAGAAAATTGCAAATTCATTTAGTGGTGTTGCCAATACTTATGCTATTCAGGCCGGAAGGGAGCTCAGAATCATCGTCGAAAGTGGTATTATTTCTGATGAAGAGGCTACGCTTCTCAGCAGAGATGTTGCCAAAAAAATTGAAGAATCGTTAACTTTTCCAGGACAGATCAAGGTTATGGTAATACGTGAGACCAGGGCTGTGGAGTATGCAAACAAATAAGCTTGCGATTCATAAATGAGGTAAAATAGTATGGCGAATTTAATCGACATTTTTATAGAAAGGGGTTTTGTTGATCAGACTACACATGAAAAGGTGCTGAACGAATATCTCGAAACAGAGCGGGTAACTTGCTATATCGGATTTGATCCGACAGCATCCAGTCTCCATGTTGGAAGCCTTGTTCCTATAATGGCTCTTGCGCATATGCAAAGATACGGGCACCGCCCAATAGCGCTCATCGGAGGTGGAACAGGCCTTGTGGGAGACCCGAGCGGAAAGACAGAAATGCGGAAGCTGCTTACACCGGAAATGGTGGAAGAAAACGCTCTCGGAATTAAAAAGCAGCTATCCCGCTTTCTCGACTTTAGTGATGGCAAGGCGCTGATGTTGAACAATGCCGAATGGCTGGCCAAGTTGGAATATATACCTTTTCTCAGAGATTTTGGGCGACATTTTTCTGTCAATCGTATGATAAAAGCCGAAAGCTATAAAATGCGCCTTGAATCCGAGGAGGGTCTCAATTTTATTGAATTTAATTATATGCTTTTGCAGGCATATGATTTTCTGGAGCTTTATGATCATTATGAATGCAGATTGCAAATGGGAGGGAGTGATCAATGGGGCAATATTGTTGCAGGAGTTGAGCTGATTAGAAAGGTTCGCCAGGAAACCGTGTTCGGGATTACCTTCCCCTTGATAACTACCAGCAGCGGTGAAAAGATGGGTAAAACAGCCGAGGGCGCTGTGTGGCTTGACCCGGCAAGAACATCTCCCTACGAGTATTATCAATACTGGATAAACACAGATGATCGAGATGTAGAGCGTTTTATGGCACTCTTTACGTTCTTACCGATGGATGAAATACGGGCGATTCGCTTGCTAAAGGATGCTGATTTAAATAATGCTAAATCCGTTATAGCGTTTGAGGCAACATTACTTACTCATGGCATTGAAGAAGCAAATAAGGCTCATCATGCTGCAGCAAGCATGTTTGGAGCGCGAATTGTTCCAAAAGAGATATTGCCGTCAAGCACAATACCACGAGGTGAAGGATCATTAAAAATTGAGGTGCATGACACCGTCACAATCAATGATACAGTCGCAGTTTCGGTATTTGAAGATACTTCCGTGCCGCATACGATTATGAATGAGGAACAACTCAAAGAAGGCATCCCGGCCTTTAAGTTGTATCATATGGTAGGGCTTGCAAGCTCGGGAGGTGCGGCAAGAAGACTCATTGAGCAGGGAGGCGCGTATGTTAACGGCAAGCGTATCGAGACCTTTGATTATTTGTTAACCGATAAGGATATTGTCGATTTGGAAATATTATTAAGGGCCGGCAAAAAGCGTTATCATAAAATAAAAATTAATTAAAAATAATTTAAAAAAAGACTTGATAAAATTTATTTAATAATTATATACTCTTAATTTCTGTCAGCAAATAGAAAGTCTGTTATTATGATACAAATTTTATTGGTACATACTAAAAAAATGTTGACAAAATTTATAAAAATCGTATAATAAAATTATCTATTTGTTTCGACAAAATAAAGCTCTTGGGTAAAAGCCATCATTTTTGATGACGCTTCTTGATCTTTGAAAACTAAATAGTGACAGCTTGTGAGTTAGGTCTCAATGTTAATTGATTGCATCTGTCGAAAGACAGGGCAATTTGCACAATTTAATTGGAGAGTTTGATCCTGGCTCAGAATGAACGCTGGCGGCGTGCTTAACACATGCAAGTCGCACGAGAACTCTTCTGCTTGCAGAAGATAGTAAAGTGGCGTACGGGTGAGTAACGCGTGGGTAATCTACCTCCGAATCGGGGATAACCCCGCGAAAGCGGGGCTAATACCGGATAATATCTTTTATATTTCGGCATTAAAGATCAAAGGTGGTCTCTACATGTAAGCTACTGTTTGGAGATGAGCCCGCGTGCCATTAGCTTGTTGGTAGGGTAATGGCCTACCAAGGCTACGATGGCTAGCTGGTCTGAGAGGATGATCAGCCACACTGGAACTGACACACGGTCCAGACTCCTACGGGAGGCAGCAGTGAGGAATTTTGCGCAATGGGGGAAACCCTGACGCAG
>SDBS01002298.1_pt1 | contig 19220 bp, 15 predicted proteins | sample 2277091 | NCBI WGS metagenome assembly SDBS01 (sample SAMN10404972, study PRJNA504765) | marine sediment metagenome | isolation source: marine sediment core GS10_PC15, 163 cmbsf | place: Arctic Ocean: Southern Knipovich Ridge | collected 2010 | reverse complement strand
TCGGTGCGGCTTTTCGCAGTTGTTCCAGGGACACGCGGTTGATGTGTCGGCACCGCTGACAGCGTACGTTGTAGTGATTCCCTCCGCTCTCTTCAAGAGCCTCAAGAGCAAATTGGATTTCCTCTTTCTTAATTGAAAAACTCCAGTTACATCGGTAGCATCGGGTTTGCATGGATCAGATCTCCTTTAATACGTGATCGAAGTTCTACTTCTTGTCTAATAAGTTTACTCGCGTTCGCCTGACCTTAGTAATGTTATCGCAATTCCAATCAGCACCAGAACAGCCCCACCAATGCGTACAGCAGAAGGAATCTCCTTCAGAATTATCATGGCTAACAAGGTTGCTGCAACAGGCTCACCCAGGAGACTGATCGATACGGTCGTAGCTGTAAGATATTTCAGGGCCCAATTATAGGTTGAGTGGGCGAAGAGCTGTGGAATTACCGCCAGGAGGAGAAATAGAATGAGTAACTGGTGCGAGTAGCCAAATAGAGCCTCTCCGGCGAGAACTGCCCAAAGGATTAAGACGACCGCGGCTGTGCCATATACCAGGGTGATGTAGGGCAGGAGCGGTGTGCTCCCCCGTACGCGTCTGCCAATCATCAGGTAGACGGCTCCAGCCGCTCCTCCTGCCAGGGCAAGGAGATCCCCTCTCATCGACTTTCCGTTGAGAAGTTCTGCGAGCGGGGGGCAGGCAAAATTATTGGCTGGCATGCAGGTGTCACTGATGGCGATTATGAAGCCTCCCACGATGGCGAGCACCAACCCAATGATGATCGTGCGATCAGGGAATTCGTGCAGCAAAAGAGGGGAAAAGATGACGACGAATAATGGGGCCGTTTGCACGAATGCAACCGAACTGGCAATGGTCGTATACTCAAGGGAGGTGATCCAGGTTGCAAAGTGGAGCGCAAGAAATATGCCGGCGAGAGAGCTGCCGATATAAAGTGTCCTTCCTTTAAAAGGTCGATAGTTTTTATATGCGATTAGGTTGATTGGAATCAGGATCAAGGTTGCAAGCGTCAGGCGGTAGGCGGCTATAACGAGAGAGGGAGCTTCGGCTTGCGCGAATCGAATGAGTATAGATGACGCAGAAGCCGCAAGAACTCCCAAAATGAGGACAAGGATGGGTGAGATCGGAGGCATCTTTCATCTACCACTTTGAAACGTTTTTTTCTGTTCGACTGCGGTAAAATTGCTTGACAAATCGTTTATCCGGAGTCTACAATTTCGCCTGTAAGCTGGGCTCTCGCAGCGTGGATAGTAGCTGTAATCGGAACGTTGGTCAAACAAGCTAAGCAAGGTTTTGTAAATCTGTTTGTATCAATTAGATTTCGGTCATTTATAATGATGACTGGGAAGAAATAGATCCGATTACAAGACAGGGAATAGATGATCCTGTCCCAAGCCATTGAACTGGAGGTTCAAATATGACGTACATCATCACCAGTCTCTGCCTCCGTGATTCCGGATGTGTTGAAGTATGTCCGGTAGAGTGCATTGTACCTGGGAAACCAGTCGAGGAGTGGCCGTGGTTCTACATCGACCCGGACACCTGCATTGACTGTGGGGCATGTATTCCCGAATGCCCATTTGAGGCGATCTTTACTGAGGATGAGGTTCCCTCGGACTTTGCAGCCAAGGGTGGGGAATACCAGAGCATGCCTGCAGGCACTGAAGGATTCGACACAGCCTACTCCGGTGAAAATGCTCAGGGAGAGGCTGTTGCACTCAGTCATACCCGCGTCCTTGAGGCCGAGGAGGTCTTAGATCTCACGAAGGATATTCAGCCAAACTATGATTACTTCCAGGGGGGGCCGGGATATACTGCACTAGAGGATTGATCCTCTCCCCGAATTACGACTCAAGAGGGAGCCGGCAGGCTCCCTCTTTGCATCTGTCGAAGCTGCCTGTGCCTCAAAAAAACCGAGTGGGAAGGAGAGAAGAGCGTGAATGATTCTTCTGAGCAACGCATCGAACACGATTCCTTAGGTGAAATTGCGGTCCCTGCCTCGGCGCTTTATGGAGCCCAGACACAGCGCGCCATCGATAATTTTCCTATTTCCGGCATGCGCCCCTGGCCTGCGTTCATCTGGTCGCTCGCTTGCGTCAAACGTGCGGCCGCCGTTGTGAATCATGAGCTGAATCTCCTCGATAAAGAAAGATCTGAGGCGATTTCAACTGCAGCAGAAGAAGTTATGAAGGGGCAGTGGTGGGATCAATTTGTCGTCGATCCTTTCCAAGCCGGTGCGGGCACGAGTCATAATATGAATATGAACGAAGTGCTCGCTAATCGGGCAACTCAGCTCCTCGGTGGCGGCTTGGGGGAATACCTCGTCCATCCAAATGATCATGTGAATATGTCACAATCGACCAATGACACGATTCCGACGGCGATAAGATTGGGATGTCTGTGGCGCTTGGATGAGCTCCTGACGACGCTCGACTTCCTTGCGAAGGAACTACGTACCAAAGGGCAGGAATTCGATGATGTCGTGAAATCGGGCCGGACTCATCTCCAGGATGCCGTCCCTGTTCGACTGGGTCAGGAATTCCATGCGTATGCCCGTGCCGTAGAGCGTGATGGGGAGAGGCTACGAATTACGGGGGAGGGACTCCGGCGTTTGGGGATCGGCGGAACTGCAACCGGTACAGGATTGAATGCCCACCCTGAATACCACCAGCGCATGATTACTGTGATTTCAGATTATGCAGGATTTCATGTGGAAAGCTCGGATGACTTATTTGAAAGCATGCAGTCCATGGCAGATATGGCGAGTTTCTCCGGAGAGATGAGAACACTTGCGCTCACGCTCACACGAATCGCCAATGATTTTAGATTGCTCTCATCAGGACCCTCAACGGGTTTTGACGAAATTCGCTTACCCGTTGTCCAGCCTGGCTCGAGCATCATGCCTGGCAAAGTGAATCCGGTCATGGCGGAGATGTTGAATATGGCCATGTATCATGTGATCGGCGCTGATGTTAGCGTCGCACTCGCCTCTCAAGCCGGTCAACTGGAGCTGAACGTCATGATGCCCGTCATCGCGCACAATCTATTCGAGATGATGCAAATTATGATTGGCTCGATACAAGCTTTCGCGGAAAAATGTGTGCTGGGGGTAAGCGCCAACCGTGAAAAGGCCACGGCCTGGCTGGAAAAAAATGCGATTGTAGTTACAGCTCTCAATTCCCTCATAGGCTATGAAGCCGGTGCAGAAATTGTAAAAGCAGCCATGAGGGAGGGGAGATCGGTAAAGGAAGTGGCTATGGAGATGGCATCCAGAGGGGAATTGAGTGCTCGAAACGAGGACCGCCCCGTCGATCCGGACGAGATCGAAGCAGCGTTGCACGATGTGGGTCGACTCACGCGCGGAGGTCTTATTGAGAAATGAGACCACTTTAATGAGCGCGAGGGGTGATCGCTGGGTGCGCGGCTGGGGACATCATCCGCGGCTGTGGCTCCCTCTGAGTTGATGGCGACGTATGATTAAGTTTCAAGAAAACCAATGGAACCAGATATTAGCGCATCTCAACCGATGTTTGCCTGAAGAAGCGTGCGGACTTGTCGGCGGTGTGTTTGAGGACGTCCACACGCTTTATCCAGTCACAAACATTCTTCATAGTCCATCACGTTTTAAGATGGATCCGCAAGAACAAGTAGACGCTTTGTGTTCGATTGAGGAGGAGGGGAAAACTCTCCTCGCTATCTACCACTCACATCCAACAGGACCCCAGGGGATGTCTTCTACCGATTTGGAAGAACATGTCTACCCCGAAGCCGCACAGCTTATTTTCACCCCGCGCTCGGACACCTGGACTTGCAGTGCTTTTCGCATCATGTCTGAGATGTGGGAGGAAATTGACGTTCAAGTTGTCAAACGGTAAACGATTCAAGTCGACCGGCTAAGTCAATAATAGGATCGCAAGAAGTCCTGATGATCCGACGATCACCAGCTCTGTCCAACGGGCGCGATTGAACTCGCCCTCGCGCTGGATGTCCAGCAACCCATTCCCGATATATACAAGGAGGCCGAGGATGAGGGCATACCTGAGTGATGCAATCGGCCAGTAATGCAGTGCCCATCCAATCTGCGCGCTGATCCATCCGATCACACCTGCGTACAACAACGCTCGCACTCCCTCCTGGTTATCCAGCCTCTGAAGCCGCCAGACTACTGCCCCGCTGGATAAGAAAATAACGGGCACGGAGAATATGGCACGCATGCCAGTGGATCGAATGACGAAGAAGACGCCTATGAGAAGTGTGAACGCGAGGGTCTTTAAAAGAACGGCTGCAATATCGTATCGAGGGTCATCAGCGTCATTGACGATAAACTCCCCCAGCAACACTCCCATCAGCAGGATTGCGGTCAGTGGAACACCAATCCATAGCGCGGGACCTTCAGGTAAACGGGTGAGAATTGCTCCTGCCGCAAGGGCGGCGAGGCCAGGAATGACCAGATGTTCGAGTGATGATTGATGCTGGTCGTACCGGGGATGAGACCTAATGAGCCAGTCCGCCCCGGTGGCTGTGATCACTGCTGCCAGTGCGAGCATCATCGTGCGTGGACTGATGTCGAGACGAACGAACAATCCAATAATTTCAAATTCGGTTTGAAGGGAGGGAAGGTCCACTATTCGGATTAATGTGTAGGTTAACGCGACCAATGCTGTCATTGCGCTCAACCGATTACGATCTGGCTGCGGTAGTCCCTTGAACATGCACGCATTCTAGCACTACATAGATTTGCTTGTCTATGTGGCGATATCCACCGGCTGCACGATGAATATTAACGAGAAGATGAAACCCTGGCTTGCATGAGTGATCACCAGGCTACTGGGAGGCGAGCCTGCTGTAGAAATGGTGATCACCGTTTCGAGTCACATGAGTTGGCAGGATGTTTGCGGGAAGAATACCTGGAAGATTTAGAAATCACGATAACTACATACCATCATGGGACTGGGCAGCAGCTTCTGAGAGAGGTCTGCCAGGCGATGGCGGAGGAAGTGGCTTTGGAAGAATATTTCTAACCTTCCGCAGGTTCCACACCTGCGGGAGATTTAAGTCCAGACCTTATTATGCGAGGGGGTCGGCGCTCATTTCTGCAGCTGGAGCGCTCAAGAAAAACATCATAGGGGTTTCTCGCTTCGCTCGAAATGACAGCTCAAGCGTACGCCCGGAGCATAACCTCCGGGCTCAGCGCAGAAGGGCGCTTCGCACCCTCGATCTCAGCCCGAAGGACCAGGAGTCCTTTTGGCTTAAGCAATGAGCCCGACCATTCATGGTCGGGCGATCGATCAACCGAAAATAACAAGAGTGGGGATTCTCGCCGCGCAAAAAAATGCATCCATGTATAATCTGCTGCTATGGTGATCCTCGCTGGATTTCTTGGCTGGCTCGTGGGTGTGATCATCAACCTTCTTTCGGACAGCCTCCCGAATATGCGTCGAGTTCCATATTTTCCTCAATGCCCGGAATGCACCGCGCCACGGCCGCTCGTTGCCTGGTCTGGCATCCTTGCATTCATAAGCCGATCGTGGCGCTGCCCATATTGCCGGACGCCACGGCTCTGGCGAGCGCTTTGGGTGGAGCTGTTAGCCATCCTGGGTTCAATGGCGATATTGTATTGGTCGCTTTCATCATTCTCTTTCGCTGCTGCATTCATCATCGGGGGGATCTATTTGCTGATTGTGGTGATCGACTTAGAGCATCGATTAATCCTCCATGTGGTGACATTCCCATCGATGGGCATCATCTTCATCCTCAGCGTCCTGGACCCGCGCATGGGTTGGAAGAGAGCCCTGGTTGGAGCCGCGCTTGGATTTATCGTCTTTCTGCTGCTCTACCTGCTGGGTGGATTGTTCGCCAGATGGGTCTCCCGGCGTCGTGGTGAAGCGTTGGACGAAGTCCCGTTTGGATTCGGTGATGTCACCCTGGCCGCTTTGATCGGAATCACGGTCGGATTTCCAGGTGTCGTTGAGGCGCTGCTGCGCGGCATGATTTACGGGGGTATCTTCAGCATCCTGTTCATACTCTATATGGTCGTCCGAAAGCGTTACGCTGCGTTCATACCGATACCCTATGGCCCATTTCTTGTGTTGGGCGCAATGGTGGTATATTTTTCCGGTTGGACTGCTCTGGAGCGTCTTCTGGGGATGACGCCTTAAAGAAACACGCTTCCAGTGTCTCACTTTCGTTACAAAGCCGTCTCCATATGTTGACAGTCTTGGCGGCTGTACCTGAGGTACTACCTGATTTCAAGCGGGTGCCTCGTATAATGTGAGAAGGTAACGCTTGGAGGAATTTCAGATCAGGGTTCCAAAGGGTGAGAATGCGATCAAAGCTTTCAAACAAATTGAGCCGTCCCCGAAAGCATAATAAATCTCGTGGACAAAGCCTGGTGGAATTCACGATTTTGCTTCCGATTCTGATTATGATGCTGTCAGGTTTGATCGAATTTGGGTTCATGCTGAACTATTATCTAGATTTGATCGATGCGGCACGTGAGTCGGCCAGATTTGCAGCGAACGATGATCCGATTCGAGACAATGCCGGAAACTACATCGATCCAAATCCTGCGTTTTACACTCGTGCGCAGCAGGTCGTGTTGGATTCAGTGAACATTGGTTCTGGTGCTCAGATCACCCTGGATCCTACAACGGACGACATCGTGATTTCCGCCTTCTCGCTGATGAACGGGGCTGTGGATCAACGGTTCCCAAACGGGTGGGGGGAGAACGGTCTCAATCGATTTGGGAATCATAATTCGGGCTTTTCCAGTGCAGAGATAACCTCTCGATTGGATGCCGCTGCGCCAGCGACGGGGATGGTATTGGTGGAGCTTTATTATGACTATCACATGGTCCTCGCGTTGCCGTGGATCACCGCGTTTGTCCCTGATACGATAACCCTACACGCATATAGTATGATGCCGAATGTCAATGTCGAACCTACACCAACTCCCTAAACGAGAGAACACCAAGCTGCAGCGCGGTCAGGTGATGGTCATCCTGGCGATGGCTTTTATTGGGCTGGCTGCCTTCATTGGCCTTGCCGTCGATGCGGGTATCTTGTTCATCCAAATCGGTCATCTGCGACGTGCTGTCGATTCTGCTTCGCTCGCCGCTGCAAGTCAGTTTCGAGAGGGTCGTCCACTCAGTGAGATCGAAGCTGCAGCCAGAGAGTTTATCGACTTGAACGGTGTGAACTCCGGTACGGCCCAAATCTTCATCTGCGATATTTCCGATCCTACTGCCACGAATATGAACCCCTACCACGATCTCACCCTCTGCCCTCCGGATGAAGATGGTGATGGGATTTATGGGCCGCCCGCAGATCCTGATGATCTTACGGCTCCCCGTAAGTATGTCCGAGTCAATGGGGTGCTACCGGTGGAGTTTTCTTTCCTCCCGATTATCGGTTGGGGATCCGTCGATATCAAGGCTACCGCCGTATCGGAGACTGCGTCTGTGGACATTGTACTGGCGATCGATACCTCCCCATCCATGACCTACGACGCATCCTGTGATGATCTCGATGATGATGATGGTGATGGTGTGGATGATGATTGCGATCCGATTGCTGATCCGACGTTAGGCGGAAATGGCATACCCGATGACTTCATGCGTGATCCCGACAACTGCAACGACCCTGACCCAGCCGCCGGTATTCAGGGTGAGTGCCAGCCATTCGAGGAGGTTCGAGCCGCTGCTCTGGCGCTTGTGAGCAGGATGTACTTCCCGTACGATCGCATGGCCGTTATTAGCTTTGATCAGAACGCGGTAGCACAGTTGGACCTGAGTGCGGATGCATCATCGATCACATCTGCGATCGGGAATCTCACAGTATTCAAGCTGGTGGGCGGATGTCCTGGATGGCCGGACCCGAGTCTGTGTACATCCACAAACGTCGCCGATGGCTTGAAGGTCGGCGGGAGCCAATTTGGCGCCTTCCTGCGCGAGGAGGCGGTGCTGATCTTCATCCTTCTGAGCGATGGAGCTGCAAATACTGCCACGAACGATTCACCTCCTCCATTACGTCTTTGCCCTAGCACAGGCGCAGGGAATCCAACATGGGTTCCGCCCTTCTGCCGTGATACAGATTTCGAACCGCTTGCGAATGGAGCTTCTGGCTACGATGCCGAGGATGCCGCCGTCGACCAGGGGTACTTTGTGGGATGCCCGGAGGCGAATTCGTTCGATCCGACATTAACCACCTGTGCAGCACCCGGTCAGGGCGCAGTCGTATTCACCATTGGTCTTGGCGATCAAATGACGGACAACCAGAACTGTGATGATACAGTGTACAGCGCAAGTGAATGTACGGACAATGAAGATCAGGGGGAACAGTTGCTTCGCTATATCGCCGCGATCGGTGACGATGGGGATCCCTCCTCGGATCCTTGTTCTGGTGTCGCCAAAGGCAATTCCTGCGGGAATTATTACTTCTCACCCCAAGGATCGGGATTGCTGCAAGTGTTTGAGGCGATTGCATCACGCATCTTCACTAGAATTACTCAATAAGCGAAAGAGATAGAGCCATGGGAACAATGCCAGCCAACCCAACCTCAGCCCAGCAGTCTCGACAACGTAAGTCTCGCGGTCAGACCGCGGTCGAGTTCGCCCTCGTCCTGCCGGTCATGCTGATCGTCATCTTTGTGATCATTGAAATTGCGCGCGTCTTAGCCGCCTGGCTGGCAGTCGAGAATGGGGCGCGCTTCGGTGTTCGTTATGCTGTGACGGGAGATTTCAACGACGCCTATTGTCAAATATATCCCGGTAATGTGTGTGATGACGACAGCGAGGAGGAAGCCGCACGCATCCCGTCGATTGAAGATGTTGCCAAATCCGGATCGGTTTCCATTTTAAGGAACGATACAGCGACTGTAGCTCAACCTGGATTCTTCCAGGTCACGGTTTGTTCAAATAAGAGCATGGGTGGAAGTGCGATTTACCAATACCATGCGCCCATCCAATCTTCGCATACCCCCGCGTGGTGTGAGGAGATTGCTGGCGCTGTTCCTGCTGAGGACGCTGGGGGACCCGGTGATCGGGTTTCTGTCACGGTTGATTTTGAGCATCCCCTCATCACACCGATTGTAAGCTCATGGTGGCCCAACCTGCATATCTCAGCCCGTCGTGAGGGCATCGTCGAGCAGTTCAAAGTCGCCCGCGTGGTCGGATTGCCGGCTACGATCTCGGTCCCGACGTTCACGCCTACCAAGACATACACACCATCTGTGACGCCGCCGGACACAGAGACTCCAACGGTCACGAGCACGGCCTGTAAAGCGATGCCCATAGTAGAGATCCTCGAACCCAAAGAAGGCGTAGTTTACATCTCGAAGCTCCCGGCCCAAGCCAAGGCACATGATCCTGATAATGCCAATCCCATCATCTGCGCCGGTGTCGGACCTGACGGGGACGGCATTACCAAGGTGGAATTTTGGATCGATCATGAAGTCTCGCCGGGTGTGTGGATGAACGTACATCATCAAAATGAGTTAGTAGTTGCGTATTGTGGTTTCGGTGGAAGCGGTCCATGCCCAGAACACGATTTGAATCCATCCTTCGAATGGCCAAATACTCTGCCGATAATTAACGGAACATATCGAATGAGAGCGCAGTCCACGGACGATGAGAGCGATGTTTCGGCGGTCGATCAGGTCACATTCTTCATCAATATTCCAGAGACACCCACACCGACGATCACCCTGACTCCGACGGTGACGTCTACACCTACATTAACGCCTACACCGGATTGTAATGATCTCTTTGTGGAAAATCACGGCGTTTCTGGTCAGTATTACTATGCTGCGGTTCGGAATAACAATCCGAATACGGTTTGGTTCACCTGGTCGAATTTCGATTGGACGGAGATGGATCCAGGGACTCAGTACGTGGATTACATGACCTACAACAGTGCTACGTACTACGGAGGAAATGATTATACTTCGACAACCCAGGGTTCAACCAACTATCCCCATCCTGCGGGCGCCTTGATTTATTGGGTAGGAAAACTTAGGAATACACCCGGTGGCATACTCTATGGCAACTATTCGATTATCTTGGAGTACGACAATGGAGCCTGTTACACCTCAGCCTCTGACAGTTACGCGTTCCCGACGGATACACCAACCCCGACGGTGACAAGGACACCGACGCAGACGCCATTGCCGACGAACACGTCACCACCTACGGACACGCCCACGATCACCAGGACGCCCACGATCACCAGGACGCCGACGATTACCAATACACCGACGAACACGCCGACGAGAACGAATACGCCGACTCGGACGAGGACGCCTACAAGGACTCGCACACCGACGGTCACACGAACGCCGACGCGTACCCGTACACCGACGCGGACGAGAACACCGCCGCCAACCTATACGTCAACGCCGGTAACACCTACAACTACGGCCACTGTCACAAAGACGAAGGTATTCGACGGCTAGTTCGACGAATCTTGTCTAATGCTTAATCGGCCCCGCTACAGCGGGGTCGATTTCTTCTCAGGTACCGCTTGCGACGCCACGGTGCGTGGCATACAATCGCTCCAAAGATGAAGAACTACACCTTCCGTACACGAATGCTCTCCAGTTGGCCTCTCTTGATCCTGGGGGCAATCATGGTGTACAGCTTATGGGTACTTCTTGCACCCGCGACAGTGAGCCGATCGCAGTTCGCCGTATGGCTCTCCGTTTTTGTAGGGTTGGCAGGATCCCTCGCGGCTACAATTCTCCTCAACAATATTCAGAATAGGACTATTTTTCGATCGTGGCAGTTACTCGTCATTACGATGTGGATATGGACCGCGGCTGTGAGCATCGAGGCGCTTGTCTGGATCATCACAGGCGCACCCATCGTAGCGCCCTCGATGGCCAACTTACTTGAGCTCGCAGGATACCTGGCAGCGTTCACAGCGCTAGTCATCTATCCGATATTCCAACCGGAGAGGTTTGGCCGACTGCGCGAGGCCCTCGATATGACCATACTCATCATCGCCGTGGTGGCGCTTGCATGGCTTGTGCTCATCGAACCGGTCATAAACATCGGTGTGATCCTGCCTCATCGAATATTCTGGTTGGCCATGTCGCCGGTGTTTGATGGAATTCTGCTCCTTCTTGCGATTCGCCTCGCGCTGCTCATAAGCCATCCCGCGGAGAAGCGGGCAGTCCTGATTTTAGCGGGCGGATTTATTTTCCTGTTCCTGAGTGATTTGGGCTCGAGCTATCAGGTTCTCCAGCGTGAGAGTGTTGGCGGGGGGTTGAGCGAATCTGCATGGATGCTCTGCATGACGTGTATGGGGTTCTCCCTGCATACACTCAGCCGTTCGCTCGATTTCGAAGGCTCGACGTTGGAGGATGACACCACTCAAAACCGAGGACTTAGAGCCGAGCAGTTACTGCCTATCGTTTTTACGTACGCTGTCGTTGGCTTTATCCTCGTGGATTGGAGGTTATCCGGGACGATAAATTGGGTTGGTATCGGGTGGGCGGCTGTCTTGATCATGCTGCTGTTTGCACGTCAGGGCGTGATCGCAGGACAGAGGGAGATGCGGCAATACGCAGCGCTCATAAACGCCACAGCAGATCTGGCCTTCATCTGCGATGCTGATGGTGTCCTTCAACTAACTAATCCTGCCTTACGAAATGCGGTGGGGGATAGTGAAACCCTTCGCCTGGACAATTTTGTTCAAGTAGATCAAGGCGTAAGTGACATCCTCGATCGCGCCAATCGAGAGGGTTGGTCGGGTGAGGTCTCAATCGTAAAAACTGGCGGGTTGACCTTCCCAGCGCTGTTATCGCTGCAACCATTACGCGATATGCGGCAGGCGCAGCCGCTATTTGCCGGGACCGCACATGACCTGACCACGATTCGGCAACGAGAGAATGACCTCAGGCTCGCGCTCAAAGAAATTGAAGCTGCCAGATTGGATCTGGCGGAACTCAATCAGGAGCTGGAAACAAAAGTCGTGGAACGCACGGTGGAATTGGAAAAGACCGTCGCCGATCTCGAGCGATTAAATGAAGACCTCAAGGCGTTAGACCGGTTGAAATCAGAGTTCGTCGCGCTTGTGAGCCATGAGCTCCGGGCGCCGCTTACAAATATTAAAGGTGGGATCGAGCTCATTCTGGATCGTTCTCCAGAGACGTCTGCTTCAACGAATGAGTCGCTTCGATTGGTCCAAGCAGAGACTGCGCGGCTCGCAAAATTCGTGGAAATGATTCTCGACTTATCTGCTCTTGAAGCCGGCAAGTTTCATCTGGAGATCCAGCCTCTTTCCCTCGCGGAGACCGTTAAGCATGTGATGGATCGATTCACGGACCAAGAGCAGGTTGGCAGAGTTCACGTAGCCATTCCAGAGGAGCTGCCGCAGGTGCTCGCGGACAAAGAGGGATTGGAAAGCATCTGTTTTCATCTGTTGGATAATGCTTTGAAATACGCACCTGATGGCGATATCGTGATTGCTGCGGACGTTGAGAACTCAACTATTATTGTCAGCTTGTGTGATGAAGGTCCCGGGATTCCGATCGATGAGCAGGTCAAAGTATTTGATATGTTTCATCGCCTTGACACGACAGATTCGCGTGAGATTTATGGATATGGGCTTGGGTTACCCATGGTGGCAAGATTGATCCATGCCATGGACGGAGAAGTCCTGATCCAGGGACATGCCGGGGAGGGAACTCGGGTGCAATTTACGCTTCCCAGCGCTGATGAAGTTTGAAACAGAATCCCGTAAGGCAACTATTTTCACGAGAACAGTTAATATTCGAAATTGGATATCACGTATACTTATCTTCGAGGAAGACCTAAGGTTCCATGCCTGAGAAAATACTGATTATCGATGATGACACCACGCTGCTGAAGTTTCTTCAGGAGTATTTCGGTGATGAAGGATATGTAGTACATACTGCAGATCGCGGGCAGGTGGGCTTACGCGAATTTTATGACCAGAGACCGGACATCGTCGTTTTAGATGTCATGATGCCAGGTATGGACGGCTGGGAGGTTTGCGCCCGCCTCAGGGAGCTTGCTGATGTGCCCATTATCATGCTGACCGCCAAGAGCTCCGAGGCCGATAAACTGCGAGGCTTTCGACTCGGTGTTGATGATTACCTTACTAAGCCTTTCAGTTTTGCGGAGTTGGAGGCAAGATTGAAGGCAGTTCTGCTTCGTACACAGCATCAGCGCGAAGCTAGTCTCGAGGCGCTTTATGCGGGAGATATCACCATCGATATGAAGAAACGCGAGGCGCTCTTGAAGGACAAGCCTTTAGATCTAACGCCCACGGAATTCCGTCTGCTAGCTGCACTCGCTCAACGAGCGGGAGAAGCCGTCTCTCAAGATGAGATCATCTCCGAAGTGTGGGGTGATTATCAGGTTCCAAGCGGCAGTGCGCTTCGTCGCTATATCTGGCTTCTTCGCAAGAAGATCGAGGAAGCCCCAGATCAACCTGCGCGCTTGGTGACGGTACGGGGGTATGGGTACCGGCTTGAAATCTAATACATAATCTTAAAATGAAGGTACTCCTCCAAATACAGCAGGGTGGTGAAGGCGTACCCCTTCAATCCTGAAAGTTCTTATTTGTTGGAACTAATGCATCTACAATCCGGCTGATACGCCAGACCCATAGGTGAAACGAGACTCAAATGGGCTCTATTCTGTAGAATCAGGAAGTGCCCATTCCCTTCTCGCCTTATCCCGCCTCCTAGTGTCATTTCGAGCATAGCGAGAAATACCCCCTCACGACCGAGTCTCAGTACCCATCTCTGGGAATCGACTCCCTTCAAGACTGCTTCGAATGTCCTGGAGAACATCCCCAATCCATGGTTCTTGTCATTAAGCTTAATAGGGGATTTCTCACCCCCCAGAGGGTTCGAAATGACGCATTATGAGATCTTGAATGCGGGTACTTATGCGCGACATTAGGAAGGGCCTCTGCACGATATTCTCAAGAATCTCCATTCCTCCGTGCCTATTCCCCTCTCGTCTTACCCCTTGTTCTCACAAATCCTGGGGAGGTCACGTGCCGGGACAGCCCCGTTAATTTGATCCCCGAATCTGCTCGAACCACAGTACCCCCCATCGAACTGGTCTTGTAAGGCGGTTGTAAGGATAGGGTTTCCCTGTTTTAAAGTAGACTAGGGATACCGGCGAAGTTTATTTTATATACTTCGCGCACTCATACATAGCATTGGTTGGAGACAATATCATGATGAGAGATCGGAAATATCGAATTAAATGGAGAGGGCAGACGTTAGTGGAGTTTGCCCTCGTTTTCCCCATTGTACTGCTCACATTACTCGCCATTATCGAAATCGCCCGATTGTTATTCGCCTGGGTAGCGATCGAAAATGGTGCACGTTTTGGTGTTCGCCATGCGATTACGGGGGATTACGATCGATCACACTGTGCAATTTTTCCTGGCGGGGTGTGTGACAACCAATTTGAGAGGGATAATGCCCGCATTCCTACGATCAGGGATAATGCTCTCGCAGGTGCGGCGGCGATCTGGAGGGACGATACTTCTCTCCCCGGCCAACCCGGATATCTGAAAGTCACGGTTTGTTCGAATAAATCTGGCATTATGTATTATCCGGCAGATTCCGGCACTGGACTGGCCGCGGACTGCCAGCCGGGCGAGGATCCCGGCGGACCCGGGAACCGAGTTTCGGTCACGCTCGACTTTGATCATCCCATCATCTCACCCATTATCAGTTCCTGGGTGCCGCAGATCAGGCTCACGGCGCGGCGAGAGGGTTTTGTGGAGAAATTCCGCGTGGCGCGAGTCGTTGGACTCCCTGCCACGATCTCGGTCCCAACCTTTACAGCGACACCTACGAATACCTCTCCACCCCCGACCGTAACGAGTACACCGACATCCACACCGTGTAAAGTTCCTCCTCTAATCACGATCGTACGACCTTCCGATGGTGACTATTTGGGTGGACCCGGAGTGAAGCTGTATTCCTATGCGACGGCGTACGATCCGGATAACTCTGACCCAGCCACCTGCAGCGGCGTAGGCCCCGATGGTGATGGAATCTGGGAGGTCGAGTTCCAGTTCTATTGGTGGGATGGATCCGGTTGGGCATGGCGCTTCAGCACGATCGATTACGTCAATGCATACTGTGCTTTCGGAGGAAATGCACCGTGTAATGGACATCCCATCACGACAGGGAACTGGCCGAACGGCAGACCGATGGAGTCGGGACTCCATAAAATGGCCGCGCATGCTCTGGACGATGAGGGTGTGTGGAGCGATTGGGCTCAGGTGACCTTCACACTCGGAATCCCGCCGTCCCCGACGCCAAGCCCTACCCCGACGCCCTCGTGTGATGGGGTGAGCTTCGGTCTGTTCAGATCATACACCTCCGCCCGGATTGCGCAATTCATCAACAACACATCCTACCCCGGATTGGAGATCCTCGGGGTGACCGTGAACTGGAGCCCCCTCGAGACCGCCTCGGATCTCTATGGTTGGAGTGAGTACCTCGATTGGATGCGCTGGTACACGACCCGAGTTCACAATGGCAACGACTACCGCTCGAGCACAAGATCAAACCGCGGTTTGCCGAGGCCTGTCGCAGAGGGCATTAACGCGAATTACATCTATATCGATTTCGATGGTGGCTTTGAAGGCAACGTTGGACAGTCTCCTTTGGGGTTGACCTCAAGGAACTTCGGGTTCACTGTGGAATTTAGCGATTCTGCTTGTAACCTGTCGAGCGGAGCGGCAGCATCCAATTTCCCGACTCCCACAGTTACAGCGACGATGACACCGACGCCGACGGTCACACGTACGCCCACAATCACGACCACGCCAACAGTGACGAGCACACCGACGATTACGAATACGCCGACGGTGACACCTACAGCCTCTGATACACCGCCGCCGACGAACACACCAACTCCGAATTGCAATATGATCCAGAATATAGGCACACGTCTAAAGAACAATTCATTCGGCATCCGAGTGATCAACCATAATGTTCAGACAGCCTATCTCACCGGCTCGACGCTGCAATGGAATACATCCTATGCGCCTCCGATGCACTTCGATTATTTCAAATTCCAGGGCAACCAGTACTACAACACGGATTCGTTCTCATCACCGGTTTCCGGTTCAGCGGGATCGATCGGTCTGTCAACCGGAGCAGATCGTTGGTGGGAAGCGTTCTTTGATCTGAGTGGGCAGCCGTTCAATGGGAGCTACACAGCTACTCTGACGTTCAATTTCCCGGGTTGGGGCAATTGCCAGATAGGTGGCAACTATTACAAAGCACCGCCACCGACACCGACGAATACACAGCCAGCGACAGCGACATATACACCTGCGCCAACGAGCACACCCGCGCCACCCACGCCGACGCCGACGAATACCTCAACGCCAGATGAGAACTGGGACGGATAAAGAACTCCTCCGTACACTTGAAATCGCTATCCAGGGACCCTGCTGCAGCAGGGTCCCTTCTTTCATAGTACACGTGGACGCTTGCTTCCCCCTTTTTCGTGGCATACAATCGCATCTGATTCAAGCTTTAATAGGGTCGGTGAAGCAGCACGTTTGTTCTAGGGCGATTGAGCGTGTTGTGTTTGTGGTTAATGGAACGAATCTTGTACGATGTTATACCAGATGGATAGGGGGTCATTAAGGACCGCAGTACCGCAGGAGGTCAGGACCATTGTTTAGCAACCGGATGTAGGCTGTCTGCAAGGTGTTCAGATCGTGAATTCAGGTACGATAGGAGGGAGATTTAGATACGAAAAAGCCAGCATCGTCCTTGGTGTTTTTATGTACACTGACGGAGGGGTACTGCATGCAAGAAGGAAGACAAGAGATCGACGGCATTATCGGCAAGATCCTCATTGCGGATGACGATAAGGATTTCCGCGGGATGCTTACGCGCAGGGCTTCCAAGATGGGTTTGGAGATTGTCCAGGCGAAGAATGGTGCGGAGGCCATCGAGCATGTCAGCGACACCGATTTTGATGCGCTTGTAGTCGATCTCTACATGCCGGAACATAACGGGCTTGAAGTCTTTGAAGCTGCAAGGAGGCGGGACCCCGAAGTGGTTGCGCTCATTCTTACCGGCAGCGCCTCGGTGGAAACCGCCGTGGAAGCGCTGCGCGCGGGGGTGTTTGATTATTTGACGAAACCTCTCGAATCGCTGGCGAGTTTCGATTTGGCTCTCACAAGAGCGCTTCAACACCGCTTCTTGGTCAGCGAAAACAAAAGGCTGTTTGATGAAGTACAAAGGCTTGCTGTAACCGACGCGCTCACCAGCGTCTTCAACCGACATAAACTAACTGATTCCTTGAACCTGGAGATCGAGCGAGCTCGACGTTATGATCGCCCCCTATCCATCATCATGATCGATATGGATGGGCTGAAGAGTATCAACGACACCTACGGGCATGCTGCCGGAGATGAGGCCTTGATCCTGGTTGCAGACTCGATCAAGAGCTGCATTCGGAAAGTCGATCTACCGACCCGGTTCGGCGGAGACGAATTCATGATCTTGCTGCCAGAAACAGATCTCGAAGTGGCGATGGGTGTTGCGGAAAGAATATACCTGGAAGTAGATCAAAAAGAATTTCTGCACGGATCGGTATCCATAAGTGCCGGGATTTCACAATGGAAACCAGAACATGCCACGGGAGATGACTTGCTTAAGGCTGTAGATGAAGCGATGTATGAATCAAAGCAATCCAGGGGGATGAAAGTTTCCATACATGATCGAAAGGATTAAGATTTTCAGGTTTTGGGATATCGACAAGGATATGCAGAACAAGATTAGTGCTTGAACAGGAGTATGCGTGGATTTACGTAAGCGTTTGTTCAAAGATGGAGACAGGGTCGATTTGAGAGATCCCCGAAAATTATGGGATCAATTCATCAAACGATTCTTCCGTCTTCAGTTCAAACTCATCATCCCCTATGTCATTCTCACCTTGATTACGGCGACGTTGGGCGTATTCATCATCACGCGCCTGGTCTCATCGAGCTTTAAAGAGCGCTTCTCAAATCAACTGAACGAAGCTGGTCGAGTGGCCGCGGATGGGATCGTTCGGCAAGAACGAACTCACCTGGAAGATTTGCGCCTTCTGGCTTTTATGGACGGGGTGTCGGAAGCTTTCTCGCATCGCGAATGGGAAACCTTGCTTCAGAACTTCAAAGCACTGGGCGTGAACAATGAGATTGAAGCGATCTCTGCAATAGATACCCACGGGCGCGAGATCATCACGTTCACGCTCGACCTTGAAACCGGTGATACGGCATCATTCAGGGGAGCAGACTTTTCGAATTTTGGTCCGATCGAGAAGATTTTACAAGGGGACAGCGATGAATTGGGGGATAAGTACTCTGCCGTCATCGAAGCGAGCGATGGCTACTATTTATTCACTGGTGGACCAGTCCGTGGTGAGGACGACGAGCTTGTAGGCGCTCTCCTCGTGGGCACGCGTCTCGAGAGATTGATTCGGGACATCAAGCTGCAGGCTCTCTCAGACATCGTCGCCCTCGACCTCGATGGAAATATCATCCTGACCACGCTTCCAGAATCTGATGAGGGGTATGCTGTCCTTGAACTGGGTGAAGATGAATTGACATCCACGCTAGAGACCTCTCTCAACCGTGAATTTGAGATGTTCGGGAGAGACTATACGGCTCTGTACGCACCGCTGGTGGTCCGGTATGAGGATGTGGGAATCCTTGCGGTTGCCCTGCCCAGTGATTTCATCGTCTCAACCTTGGCGACCAGTCGGAACAACTTCAGCGGTATTTTCACACTTGGAACTATCGCTGTCATTGCCCTGGGGTACATACTCGCCCAACACATTGCATTGCCCATCTTGCGCTTGCGAAAAATGACGGCTGCAGTGGCATCAGGTGATCTTGAACAGGAGAGTGGCGTCGACAGGAGTGATGAAATAGGTGATCTCGCCAAGGCATTTGACACGATGACACTTAGTCTTCGGGACAGAACAGAAGAAGCCGCACGATTATATGCGGAAGCGATTGAGCGCAACAAGGACCTCGCCGATGCGAACGCACGTTTACAGAGTACTCAAGCACAACTCATCCAATCTGAAAAGCTGGCTTCCGTAGGTCAACTGACTGCAGGGATTGTGCACGATGTTAAAAACCCACTTGCAGTGATCAAGGGTCTCGCCGAGGAACTCACTGAAGAAGTGGAACCTGA
>SDBS01002297.1_pt1 | contig 19223 bp, 15 predicted proteins | sample 2277091 | NCBI WGS metagenome assembly SDBS01 (sample SAMN10404972, study PRJNA504765) | marine sediment metagenome | isolation source: marine sediment core GS10_PC15, 163 cmbsf | place: Arctic Ocean: Southern Knipovich Ridge | collected 2010 | reverse complement strand
CCTCATACACATCGGTTCGCACGTATATCAATTTCGCCTTCTTCATATTGATAGCTATATCGCATGCTGCTGGACAGACAACCCAAATGATCGGATCGCGTATTTCCAGCTTCCGTATGATTTTTTCCATTTGTTTTCTTAAAAGCAATTCATTCATAGGCCGAGCCCACAAAATATGATGCACTGTCAGTATAAACGGACTATATACCCAAAACCCAGCGTCTGACTTCTTAAGGTCGGTGAAAATGCTTTTTGTTTTGCGTAAAACTCTTTTAGCAAACATCCTGCCTTCGCCTATATTCGGCTTTTGCATCACGATTGAATTGACGTAAAGAGTCGTCCCCATCCGGGCAAACCGCCGCATTAACTGTATATCAATATGGGCCCGATGATGGTACCACCAATCTTGCCCGCCGAAACATATAGTGTCGATTCGTCTCTTATTGTCGGCCATCTCTTTTAACACAGGCTTTCGGCGCCCAACAGGGCTTTGCAGGCCCCGGATAAATATGCTCGCGCGATTAGAATATCATCGATTTTGTTTTTGCGGGAAAACACAGCCCTGATCAGCCAATAAGGAACTCTCAGGAAGAAAAAAAGTGCTACCAGAAAGCACGCCAAAGCGTACGTTAAAAAACTGTTGTGTTTTTTCATAAAGAGCAATATGCTCCCACGCAACTGTAATATCATTTTAGAATGTTTTTGCCTGCTGCTTTGTCCGCCAAGATGTATAATTTCACATACCGGAGTGAACATAACTTTCCAGCCGGCCTGCCTGAAGCGATAGCACCAGTCGGTCTCTTCCCCATACATAAAAAACCGCTCATCCATCGAACCAACTTTTTTGATAGCATCCTGTCTGACGAGCATAAAGCAACCTGTTACAACATCAACTTCACTTATGTCATTCCTGTTCCACCATGTCATTCGTTCGCGCCCGAAGAATTTGCTCTTTGGAAACAGTTTATACAGATAGCTGGTCGATAGCAGCATATTCAGAATTGAGGGGAACATAAAACAGGTTGGCTGCAACGTTCGGTCAGGATTCAGTACACGGCAACTAACCACCGCGGCATCGGGGTGAGCATCGGCAAAGGATACTGTCTTGGCAATCGCATTGCTTTGAATCACTGTGTCGGAGTTCAGTAATAGCGCGTATCGGCCTCTGGCGACAGCTATGCCTTGGTTATTAGCTGCTGCAAAACCCTTGTTCTCAGAGTTCTCTATCAAAATCACGTGCGGAAATTCCGTTTTTACCATTTGGGCAGAATCGTCTGTCGAGGCGTTATCAACAACAATCACCTCAAAATTGACTTTACCTGCCTGCTCGTATACGGATTGCAAGCAATTACGTAGAATATCCCGGGTATTCCAGTTGACTATAATGATCGATACATCCAGCATCTTGATAGTTGCCTATGACCAATAAAGGCGAGAGCCATTAAACGGCTCACGGGATTGGACCGAGGGTTAATCCTCAAAAAACGCTTCCCATTCGGTGCCTCTGAAATACCTTTTCAATTCCTTATAGTTGCTCACAACTTGCGAAATGCCTTGCAAATTTTGCCGCAATGTTCGTGCTCTGAGGCGTTGCTGTCCGACACCAAGAAAAGTAAGAATCCGATGGCACTCTTGGTCCGTGTTGGAGACAAGATCTTCATAGAACACTTCGAGCATCTCATGCTTTTGAAAGATCGTATCATATTTTCTCTCCCAGGAGCCCGTTCTCTCAAATTCCTCTTTGCATTCGTCCGGTGACAGCTCTATCTGTACTTTCTTTACTTGCTCTTTCTCGTGGTGAAGCAAATATTGTCCAGTGTTCAAAGCCTTCTTTATGGACACCAAGGTCCGCAACCGATTCCGCCTTTTCAGATGGATGACCTTGATTGCCTTGTTTGTCCTGAGGAACTCCAAAAGCTTATGCAGATCTTTCAGGCCATATTTCCGCGCGTACTCGCCTTCGACCTGATAGTATAGTATCTTCATTCCAATTGCTAACACAAATTCCTTCTCTTTGAGACAGCCCTTAATGTAAGGCATGCTGGCCGCAGCGCGGGCAGATATCGCTCCAATGCAGCTTTTGACATAAGGTACAGTGCCTATAGTTTTAATTGCAGCCTTCACGATGCCCTTTCTCAGACGCGATTCACCAACGACTTCGCCACAATGCCATACCATAGGATGACTGCTCAAGAGGGAGAGTAGGAAATTCGAACCGGATCGTCCTCTTGTGACAATTACGAATATTGCCGGATTCGGCAGAATGCAGTCTAATAGCCCCATTGTAACCCCTTACTCTGGCGGCCGGTGTCAGCTCTGTTCTCAGCGAGCTCCTCAGGGTTCAGAGTGCCCTCTCCTCACACTTGAACGCATGAACTTGCATCAACCTCATCACGTTGACTGCAATGTCCGGTCTGGGTTGAGGACGCGACAGCCCACAACCGCAGTTTCCGGATGTGCATCCGCAAAGGAAACGGTCTTTTCAATAGCTTTGTCCAATATCACCGTATCGCTGTTGAGCAGCAAGACATATCGACCTAAGGCAGTTGTGAAGAATATCCTGCGTATTCCAACTAACTATAATGACCGAGACATCAGTAATGCTCATGTTTTATTTGTATATCCCTTTAGAAAAGTGGCTTGCCCATCGTTCTTAAATATAATCAACTAAATTTGGTAGTAGTTTGACGTATTGCTGCATGCCTCACATTTTCCTGAGCTTCGCTAAGAAAGCCGACCATCGCCAGTGTCATATACCACAACACTATTATCTGACCGAAATATGATACACCCAAAAAAGACACGCAGTGTCCCAGAATTGTTACGAAAAGACACCAAGCTAAGAAACGCTGTTTAGGTTGTTGATGTTGTAGAGACAGACGTAAAAGGGTCCTCAAAGCCATATATATCATTACTAAGAACAGAACAAGAGTTACAAATCCGCCTCGTACTCCTTCAAGAATATATTGGTTGGTAACATCTGACAGCCCCAAGCCCCAGTGCGCTGTGCTGCGACAGCCCAGAAACATCCACTCGCCAAAGTGGTTAATTGCCTGGTCAATAAGATAAAAACGGTGCCAGCCAGTCGAACCTCCTACAACGCCTATTCTGGAGATCAAGTGCCAAACGGGCGCTTTCATAACAATATGAAGCGCAATTAGTGAGGCAAGAATACCCCACCCGGCAGAAGCCGTATATTGTCGCCATTTGTACCCACGTAGTAGAACAAGCACTATCAGCAATGTTAAAATTGGTGTGCTCGATGCTGTAGCTGCAACAATAAAAATACTCGCCCCCACCGCTGACCAGAGCAGCAATTTAGATTTGTCCTGCCTTGCAAAACCTACGAACAAGGGAACCAGTGTGGCCCAAAACAGTCCCAACATAATGGAATGCGGAAATGATGCCTGACATCGGTATCGTCCTTCCCGAACTACGGTTATTACCCTGCCCAGCACAACAAAAGGATTCGTTCCTGTTGCCCATTCCAGCCCTACGAAAACTGCCAATACCAGAGAGCAAACAGCGAAAATCTTAGTTGCTAACTTTATATCGCCCCAGGAACTTATATTTATTCGAAACAACCAGTACAAACCTATGACATCAAATAGCACCCCACACTTGTAAATCAATGCCCTCATATTTGCCCACTGTATTAGGTATATGACCGCACCACAAATCGCCCATGCCAATACTAACTTATCAAAACGGTTCCATTTGAACGTCAATCGTTCCCCCCATACTATAGTTCGCAAAAATCCTACCAGAACAAGCATCCGCAGGGGTGTAAAATCTAAACCAAAGATGAGCACTCTCTGATCTGCCGGGAGAAAACACGCACACAAAATAAACGGCAGCAGAAAATACTTCTTCGGAACAGCGAAAATCAGAATTCCGAGAAAAACCGTAATTATGACGGTTGGCTGGTTAATCATCTGGTCTTGGTCTTGATTGAGCGATAGTACTTAATGAGTACCGGTGGTGCAAGAAAGTAAGCCAAAGGTTTATAGTAATAAGGGTCACACGGATGCAACCGCAAGCAGACAAAAGCTGTTTTCAGCGCTTCCCGGTTTCTGTTGGCACGGCGCAAGTCGAGCACACTTTCCATAAAATGAGGCACGATGTGAGTTTCCCTTTCTCTATGCTGAAATCTTGAGATTCGCTCAGAATTAACTGATAAATAGTCACTCGGATTAAGGCCTCGCCGTTCACAGGCACGTTCCAGTACATTTCTGATCATTTGTTTTCTTTGTAACACATGTTTGCTGATGGTCGAATCAAAGTGAACCCGGTAAGAATACAGGCATTCACCAAGTACTAACATAGGATGATGCTCTCCTACGCGCAGAATATAATCAAAACCTTGCCCGATCCGCAAAGCTGGTTCATAGCAGAACTTTTGTACCAAGGACACTCTGAACATCGGCGTGGCGTCGTGTGCCGGCATGCGAAATTGTTCAATGCCGTGACGGCATTCATTAGTACTTTTCCCGCTAAAAGTAGGAGAGATGCGATGACGCCCGAGTATAATGTCATGGCCGGTAAACACCACAGCCAGCTTAGGATTTTCCAGCATGCACTCGACTTGCCGCTCGATGCGGTGGGGATAGCTAATGTCATCTGCATCTTGAATGGCGTAAAATGTCCCGGACAATTTCTGTAGAGCGTGGTTAAGGGCTTCAGCCTTTCCGGCATTTTTCTGACTTATGATACGAATGCGAGAATCCTTAAGATCGGCTATGGAATCCATGCAACCGTCTGTGCTTCCATCATCTATAATCAGTATCTCAAGGTTAGAGTAGGTCTGGGAAATGATACTCTGTATAGAAGAGCGAAGGTAATCACCCGCATTATAAACTGGTATTAGCACTGATACTAATGGTTTCTTTTTCATTAATGCTCTTCTCAAGAACACACGTCAATTTTACGTATTACCTGAGCAGGAATGCCACCTACAACTGTAAAGGGGGGAACATCTTTGGTAACCACAGCATTTGCACCAACCACGGCGCGTTCTCCAACTGTAACTCCTTTAAGAATTACGCATCCTTCTCCCAACCACGCTCCTGCTCCAATAACAACAGGGGCTGATTTCAATTCATGACATTTTCTTGCAGGTAATTGATGGTCGTCGAATACATGGTCATGGTCGGTGATATATACTCTTCCAGAGATTAGTACATTCTCGCCAATAGTTACACATTTGGCAGCACCGCAATGAAAGTAAAATTGGATTGATGTCCCATCGCCGATTTTTATCTTTGGCCTTTTGCCGTCCCATTCGCCGACAGCCTCAAGACGGGACCCTTTACGGATAAGGACATTCTTCCCAATGCTGATTGCCCGTGGATTTGTCAACATGTCTGGCCGAGCCAGCCGCGACCGCCAGCCAAAAGAATCAAGTCGCCAGAACCACCATAAGTAATGGCCGATTGCAGTCAGCAGATTTATGAAACGTTTTAAGTGCACCGGTAAATTACCCGCTCGTTGGTCATTATCAATGTGTTCAACTAAGAGCCTATCCGAATAACCAGCTCTATTGCGTCCGGCTGCAAAGCCCGATGCCTGCGTTGTCGGCCAAAAATGTTCTCAACGTGGAGAAAACCACACCTCCGAGCATTTTTGGCCTGCCGCCTTGGCCTCGAACTTTTCGCTCGGCCTCATAACGACCCGGTTATTCGGATAGGCTCTAAATCTTTCATTAAGGACATGTTTAATTTTATTCAGTTCCTTTTTTAACAGACGTTTTTTAGAAGTGGGAATACGCCGTTTCAGGATCCTTAAAATTTCCTGTTTACCTGTCCTGGTTTCTCTGCCGGACAGCCAGAGTTTTCCAAAATTCCTATGAGCTTCACGGCCAGCCAGAACCTTGGGAGATTCCTGATTTTTATCTGCCAGTTTCAGCAATCTTATGAGCATTTTCTTAAAGTTACCGAAGAACAAACCGCGAATTTCGTCATCGGAACTTCCTAATTGTTTCAGTCCCGGCCCAATAATTCCTCCACTATTCACAATAAAATCAGGAAGAAGCTTTATGCCTTTTTCATTAAGCTTTAGTTCTCCATCCGGGGTACAAGGTACGTTGGCTGTCGGTGCAACAATTTTGCAATTAAGGTCTGTGGCTACTGTTTCAGTAAGTGAATGGACCCTGGCACAAGGGATATGAACTTTCATTGGCAGAGAGAATAATTGATTTTTTGATATTATTTCCCAATTTCTCTTTTCGTTTACCCAAGAATCATTGTATTTCTCCTGGGATTCTATAATCTCTTGTATATCAAGACCCTTAAGGTTAGCTACTGCACCGATGCGTGTTGAGGCACCTATTAACATGCCGCCCCATCGGTCGATTTCTATTGCAAGGTATTTGCCGACACTGCCCAGTCCCTCAATCGTAATCGAGCATTTTTCTGGTGCGACACGGTAATATTCGGCTGCTGCCAGCACCGCGGAGAAGCTTGACAATGCGGTATAATAGGCTGAATCACCCGGTGGAGTACCGATTTTCACGCCCGCACCTTGATATATGTTCATTATGTCGTCGGGATAAGAGTTCATATCAGTCCAGGGCCAATAAATACGTGACTTAATTAATGGAGCGATATGCTCGCCGAACTTCCTCAACATAGTCGTCCGTTCAGTGAGGGGCAGGTCAAAGGGTATTCTTATAGCAAGTTTTGCTCCCCCCATAGCTGCCTCGTGAAAACTGTACTTATAGGTCATTGCTTTTGCCAATAACTCTGTCTCTTCCCGGCTAACGTCGGGATATAATCTAACACCGCCACAAGAACCGTGCGATGTGATTGAATGAATCACTACCCAACCGTGTAGTTGAAATGGAGGATCGTTAATTTCAGCCACAAATAATGGTGAATCGGGAATTTTTCCCGGGGTCAAAATTTTTGTTGTGTTGATCTGCATTTTTATCTCACTACTTTTTCGGATTTTCTCGGGAAACAACCTCGGTGGTAAATTTAGCATACTACTTAAAGGGTTGGGCGTTAATCGGTTTTTTAAATTTCAAATCGTTTCTAAGCATTGTTTACTGGGAAATCCGGATTTAATTATAAAACTTAGTTTCGATTTACGTTCAGACATTCAAGTTTTTGATAGTCAGACAACATTTCTTCTGCTCTCACTTTCTTGCTGCAATAACTAAGTTGAGATAAATATGTCAGGACATTCAACGCTTTATTGCGATCTTGAAGAGAATGATTTTTCTGCAGCATGTATGCCTTCAACATCACAAGTAGGTTTGGTGGACTGTGCTTTGTAATCATCAAAGCTCTATCAAAAGCGTTCCGAAATCGCTTAGAAAGTGGGGTTCTTTTTGGCTCTTTTTTTGGAAGTTGGTTGTAAAACGGAATATCAGCATACTCTGGAAACGCCTTTTTTATGGCCTCACTCTGAGGTTCTTGCTCAAGAATGAGTCCCGGCGTAAAGGAAGAAACAAAGTCATACAAGTTCTTGTCAAGAAATGGTGTGTTAACTTTCTGCACTCTGCTTTGAAGACCAAAAGGATGCAGTGCTATTGCCCGACGGCCCCAATTCCAGAAACTCATAGAGGAAAGAGGGTTAGCAGCTTGTGAAAAATACTGCAGTTCATTAGCAAAAAGTTCAGTTGCACTGTCTTTGTTTTTGACAATGAATTCAAATCTCTCAGGTAAAAACTTAAAAAATTCTTCGAGTGGCCCGAACTTGGAGAATGTCCAAGTTGCTATATTATTAAAACGTCCAGCTTCATACAAATCTACCGTTTCACGGGTCAATAAATCTCCTCTCGTCAAAGCTCCAACGCCGGTCCCCTCATAACATTCTTTGAAATTGGAAGACAAATATTCCCACAATACCATAAGCCAGCCATGCTCCATTGCGCAAAGATGTGTGGCTATGCTTTTTTTCCAGACGTACTGTATCCACGGGCGATCACCTACTAAAGTATAATGGTTGAGATTTAATCTTTCTGCCAACCTTTTAGCGAGAAAGATATCGCGCTCTTCTCCACAGGTGACACATAGCTTGGGAAGTTTTCTTTTGCGATGCAGTTCGAACAAAATTTGTCGCGAGTCACGACCTCCGCTTAAGGGCAATGCAAATTCTTCCGGGGGAGGTTGATATCGCTCCATTGCCTTTCGAAAAAAGTCAATATAGCCATCAACTGCTGCTTTTCGCGTCAGTTTCTGAGCTTTTGTAATTCTAATTCCTCCCTTAATGGACAATTGCCCATCGTGCCACTCAAGAGTTGCGTTGGGAGGTAGTGCACGAATTTGCTTAAATGGAGTCTGCTCAGCCAGGAAAAAACCGCAACGGCAAAAGACAGATAGCGCATCCTTATCGTAGTTCGTCGGCGCCCCCAACGCGACCAATTTTATGAGTGAATTAGAAACCATAATTACGGTTGAGTTGGCATAGTAAAACAATGGATAATAACCTGAATAATCATTTCGGACGGTCAATCGATTGCCATCCCAAATCCACTCGGCAAATACGCCGCATGAGTCATCGTTGTTTTCATTCAAGTTCTTATTACCGAACCTACATGAGACTGTCCCATTAGTCTGTACACCACTTGGTGTTTTTCTAACCTGCAGATATTGATAGAAATGTTCCATCTCTAAAAAGCTTTATTTGCAGCGGCTCTGCCTATGTTTTCTTTCGATACCAGCGTACAAACCAGGGACATGATAGTACGACAAGAGATCTACTGTACACTCTCCAACCAGCGCCAAAGTAAAGAGCATCTTTTGCCAGACGTTTGGCGTCTTGGCTGTTATTGGCAACGCAACACATCACCGCCCCGACCGACAAAAAGTGCCCTAACATACGGCGAAGTTTTCTGACGATTGAGATATCCTTGCCGCTACAGCAAAAATATGCCTCAGAAATAATTTCGATATGCGCATTGCACAATGCCTTCCGAACATCGGTACTATCATTAATTAATCCTTGCCGTTCATTAGTGCGATTAACAACGGTTAGCGGCTCGTCGATAAAAGCAAAGGGAACTTCAAACGCTAAATTGTAAATTAGACGCGTATCTTCGGCCACTTTCAATCTTTCATCAAAACATCCCACTTTTTCCAATAGTTTTTTTTCAATCACCATTGTCTGGACACTAAGCCAAAAGGAGTCTCGCAAAATTAAATCAAATGGTTCAGCAAATATTTGCTCTTTGACTTCCTTCTGGGAAAGCCCTGTGAGATCCTCGAACTGTCCTTCTTCCCTTATACTATTAGTAAAACAAACGTTTGCAGTAAAACAAACCTTTGCATTATTTTGGCTCAGACATTCCATTTGAATTGATAACTTCTCGGGCATCCACTTGTCGTCCGAATCAAGAAATGCTATCCATTGTCCCGTGGTAGCACGGATACCAGCGTTTCTGGCAGCACTGACTCCTGCGTTTTCCTGGTACATATATGTTATCTTGTCCATATACGGCTCCAAGACTTCTTGTGTGTTGTCTGTGGAGCCATCATCAATCACTATTATTTCATAGTCTTTATAAGTCTGTGCCAATACGCTGTCTATCGCTTTGGTCACAAACTTGGCACGGTTGTAGGTCGGAATTATCACACTTACTTCGGGCATGCAGAAATCACCTCGACAGGCACTGTCTTAGGACCCTTTCTACTGTAGGGCCTATTGAATCCCATGTGTATTTGCGTAGGAACAGATTCCATCCTTCTTCAGCGAGGTTCATCGCAATGTTCGGCTCCTGAAGGAGTCTGATACATACGTCCGAGAAATCACGGGCATTGTCCCCGATAAGCAAGTGTTTGCCATTCTCGATATCCAAACCATGGGCTCCAACTGTCGTTGATACGACGGGGCACATCTTGCTGAAGGAGTCAAGTATCTTGATTCGCGTACCTCCACCAACTCTCAACGGTACAATGGATAAAGACCATGTTCCAATTTCCTCGGATGGATCATCCACAAAGCCCAGGTAATCAACATTAGGATGTTGAATGAGCTTCGCACTTTCGGGCATTTTCCCTATGACTCTCAGACGAACAGCAGGCTTCTTGTTGACAATTCTCGGTAGTATTTGTTTTATAAACCAATTCAAGCCGTCAGAATTTGGGGGATATTCCAGCGTGCCTATGAAGCCAATTCTGGCAAAACCTTCCGAATTTCTCACAGGTGGTGTGGATGGAGCATCAAACCCGTTGGGCAAAACGAAAACACGGTGGTCATTGTTCAGGGCGGCGCGATCGATATCACTACAAACACACGCCACAGTGAAACGATTCAGAATATCCTTTTCCCATCTGGCCCGCATAGATCTCCGCCAAATCGCTCTGGCTTTGTTCAAGAAACCACGCTCAAGTATTATCTGCTGTTTGTGCTTGTGACTGCATAAATCATCGATATCAAGTACGGAATTCGGCTGCCATGAGTATCGGCCCAACCTATCAGCAACGCCAAGGGTATGAATCCAAACGATGTCATAATCTGCACACAGTTTTTCCAACTGCTCCTGAGCCTGAGTCGATACGGTTTCATCTCGCCCCTGGACCCATCGCAAGTCAACACGCCTCCGGATTTTAGATACCATCCCTCTGCTCACAGGATTCTCTGCGACGAAACAGTCAATGTCTCCGAAAACAGCTCTTGTCGCTCGAAACTCTTCTTGTGTAGGCTTATGGCGCGGCACGACAACCAAATGAACGTCCCCCTGCTTCTGGAGTAACCTCCCAATATTCAGGATGCGCAACTGTGCACCATAAGTAGCAGGGCATGGAGCACACCCACAAATATACAATATCCTAAGTTTACTCGGCAACTACACCTCCCACATTGTACAGGTTGTGACCTGCCTCCTGCATACAGGCAAATCATGCGAATGGTAGGCATCTTAAGCCAGTAATGCAGACCTGGGTCGGCCTAACACCTGCAAGGTCCACCATTGGAACACCTGACTCTCGAACCTTGGCAGTCAACAGCCTTTCATTCAGAATAGCTATCAGCTTCGCGCGAAGATGGTTCCAATTATCCGGTGTAGGGCTACATCCGCCGTGCCAATCCTGTGTAATCCACTTGACAAGAAACCGCTTGAGAGTGCTATTCAAATTTTTCCCTTCGAGGAATATCTCACCTTTAAATGCTTTTGGAAGGATAGCGTCAATCTGGTTCGAATCCAGAAACGTAAGCTCAAGCGTCTTAGCGATTCTCCAGGGTACCGCGAAGAGATTCGACCGTATCCAAGTTGAAACATTACGTCCCAATAACTCATGGTTCTCCATATTGGTATCTATTACCCCTACGACAGCATCCTCCAGATTGTACAACAGCAGCGTATTGATACGTACTTTATAGAAATCCAGGTGATAACCCAGGTTCGATAGATTCAGAAACGAATCATTTACGAACAACACCCAGTCCACCTCAATGCCCTGCTCCTTTAGGAACGATAGCCCCTTCTTCCAGCCGGAGAATTCCCAGTATGTATTATCTCCTCCGATGTCATAGTGGCTATCCGAAAGTCTCCTAACCCCCTTTTTCTCGTTGAAATTGTCGATCCGCACTATCGTAGTACGAAAACCATTCATGTATTTAAGAAGTTTCTGCACATGCTTGAACGAATTGGGATATCTTTCTTGATCCGCATACAAATAGAGCACTGCCAACTTTTGTTTCTTGCGAAAGAGCTTATAGACGCTGGATTTGACATAGTAACACAAGCGCCAGATGGCATATTTAGTTTCGAACGTCATTTCTTAGAAGATGCCCAATCGGAACAGTGGCAATGTGGCTACTCTTCTCCGTAGCTGGCGCCTCGAAATACCGACTCCACTCCACCATAAACTTTTATATTTAATCATTAACACCTGACTCGAAGGAAATTTTTCATTTTTCTGCAGAATTTGCGACTACTTCAATGCTATTCGAATCTGCTCCAAGAAGGCATGCCCGAATTTTTGATCCGGCTCCAAGTGATTACCTTCCGCCCATTCGTTCCAAGCGTTCACGAACACGATTTGCTCGCCCTCGGGCATATTGTCCTTGGTCCATTTGACTGTGTGTTGTAGCCAAATCCCAAAATCTTGTGGGTCTGACCGATGAAAAATAGCTGCCTGAAGCCTATTTTGTCTGCGAGCTGTATTATCAAATCCTGGAGTTACACAACGGAGCATCTTATAATTAGGATATTGACGTTGCAGCATGTATTGGACTAAGTTTTTATATGAAAAAATCATGTGATTTTCTTGCTTATGCATCCACCTCCACAACCGAAGTTTGAATGAAAGCCTTCTTTTCAGCAGTTTCTCCGAAAGCAGTTTGAAAGCCGGCTGGAATTCAACAGCAGCATCAAAACCATATAAGGTAGGGTCCCAATTTGTTGCCCAACAACTATCCACGCTGCAGAGATAAAGTCCAGGCAAACCTGCCCGGCTGGCCTCCTCTCGCCAAATACTCAGCATCTTCTTGACGTCTGGAATTTCTTTTGCCCTATAGATCAAGAACAAGGGTTTGCCATTGATCCGAATGTAACGTTCATCTGCAAAAGCTTGAAGCAGCCAACGAATATGATTTTGAGCATCCGACTTTCCTCCGTAAGTCTGCTCGATTAGTACATCTTTGTCAAGACCATCCCAACGGCGAGTCCAAGGTTCATTCGCCCAGCAAAGACAGAAAGGGAAATCTGGTTTACCTGATGCCAAAACCTCATTAAACGGTCTTTCCAGCAATTGTTTGCCATTAAACCAATAGTGGTAGTAGCAGAAGCCATAAATACCATATTCTCGAGCCAGGTCAGCTTGTGATTGACGCACTTCCGGAAGACGCAAATCGTAATATCCCAAATCTGCCGGCAAGTGCGGTTGATAATGCCCAGGAAATAACGGTCTGGCCTTGCTAACATTTGTCCATTCGGTAAACCCTTTGCCCCACCATTTATCGTTTTCCGGAATAGGATGATACTGCGGCAAATAAAAAGCAATCAGCCTTGGGCGTAAGTGACCCGATCTCATAATAGCACTGGACAGTTTTGATTCATGCATCCGATAGATTTCTCAACGATTCTTCCAATATCGCATTCCCATGATACGCGCTTATTATTCGCGCCAGCAAACCTGGTTTTCTGTGAAAAAGGTTTGGATCATAAACATTGCTAATTGGTTGATATGTCAAGCCTAATTGAAGTTTCTCATTAATGAGTTCCTGCACATTCCGATCATGATTAATAACATAGTCAATATTAAATAGCAAAGTGTCACCTGGGTGTTTTTGCTTGTATTCACACACTTTTGTATTGTAATACATCCATAACTTCACAGACTCAAGTAACTTGACTTTAAAGTCAGTGTTAGTTGCTCTCTTTGACCGTTCTACAAGAGAGTCCACAACTTCAGAACAGGGTCTCCAAACAAAAAACACTTTCAATTCTGGTACGTGTTCTTTCCACTGGTCTAAAAAAAGAACCGTTCTTGGATCCTTCCATCCCCATACGCTGTATTTTTCATTCCTTTCGCGTACTAGCACATGAGCACGAGCCAACTGGTCATCCGTAAATGACAGAGACTTCTCAGTAAATACTTTCCAACCATTTGACTTTCGGTTATCTAAACGTATCACAGATGAATGAATATCAACAAAATCTTGATCTTCAAAATGACCCTTTGGATTTCCTGTAGATGACCCCATTAAATTGCCATCATGAATAGCCAGGCCACAGCTTTCCAGCCAGGAAGCCATTAAGGACGTTCCAGACCGATGCATACCTGTGATACAGATAATCGTCATTCAATCCACCTCGAAGCCCAATCTGCAGATGGCTTCAATGTAAGTTCAGTATTCCTGCCTTTCAGATACACTTGCCAATCAAGCTGTTCTATGCATCGCGTTGATCCTCTGCTTGCGTGCTTCGATGCTTCTTCCAGGTACGCCATCGCTTCATCAAGCTGGACCCAACAAATGATTCTATTATCACTGATATTAACCCACGATTGAGCAAAAGTCTTCGGTCTAGAGCAATCGCTCGCAGTGCATGTGACCGAGCCTCGCGAAGGGCGCCCAGACGTTGGCAGCGAAAGACCAGTGCTTCGTGCAGAGTTACCAGGGCGAGACGTCGAACACGCTTTGAGTCGATCGACTCTGGCAGGCCGTCGCAGATCATGCGTGCCAACTGGATGAGGTCCCTATCGTCGAAGGTATGGTTCGTGGCGAGCAATAAAGTTCGGTTAACGATTTCGTCGACCAATGCTTGAGGGTTCGATCTCAGAACGGAAACGTTTTGAAGCACATAGGTCAATTCCTCACATCCTGTAACGGTATCTCCATGCCCATAGGCCTCAAAAGCCTTCTGCAGGTGAATCCGTCTGATTTCAGATACCTCATACGCGGACTCGAGTTGATCACGGTAGTGCGCTGCCCGATTCTCGCCTGGGAACACCTCGTCGATAGCTTGCGCATGCGCGGCAACAAACTCCAGTAACACCGCGTGTTCATCTGGCGTGAGGCGCGATATCCACAACTGATTGCGGGTACTGTCCAATTTGGTACTTATATCTAATGAACTAGTCAGTGGCAAACCAAGAAAAGCCAGGCAGCGTGCCAATTGGATTTCAGGCGTCTCGATGAGGTGCTCTTCCTGAACGGATAAGCGTCGATCGGCTGGTAACGTTCGGAAGAACGTCTCAACCGCTCGGTTACTCTCCAGCCAGTATTCGGCCAGGTACTTCACATTTCCACCTGGGAAACAACGTGCTGGATCCACGTTATCTGGGGGGGGATTGAAGTGAAATGCTTCCCAACAACGTGCGGTAATGTCTGGTTGGCGTTTAGGCCAGTAATGCCAAGTCTGTTGGCGACGCTGCACATCCTCGAACAGCTTTCTCAGGCTGACGACGACCTGCGGCAGGTGACGATGAATCCAGATAAAGCGTGCATCAGGAAAGAGGGCATTGACGAAGGGAAGCTTGTTGCATAAGTGTGGATTCTTATTGAGAAAGATAGCATCATCTCGCTTGCCCATCCGATTCTTTGCCATTTCATCCGCAAATGCAAGCGCTAGCCGCTCGGCCTGTCCCTCCATCACGTCTTCGGCACCAAGCTGGGGACAGGTCAGGTCGCGTGTTCCGGCTGATGCCATCGGCCCGCAGCCTGACTCAGACCAGATGCGTTTAAGTTCGAATGGGCAATTGACGATACCATCGAAGCCACCGAGCATTGTGGCAAGCAAAGTTGTGCCACTCCGCATACAACCGACTATGAAAGCAGGTCTTTGTTGCATACGGGCTGTGCCTCGTGATCCCAAACCAGAACCCAATTCAGGATCATGGATGTACCGAGAGTCCCAGAACAAGCGATTGTTGAAGTGCTGGCGGCGCTCCTGTCGCAGTCGCTCGTTGAACTGCTCAATCCTCTTCTGCGCTCCAGGATAGGGTGAGGTTTGCATATAGCCTCTATCATCGACACGATCGTGATAGTGTAGGATTACGGGATCGCAGTCGTGCATCGCAGGTGGTGTGTCCATACGGGTCAGGTGCAGTGGAAAATTCATACTCAACGGCAGTTCGCTAAACGGCACTGGCTGTGCGGCAAAAGCCAGGCTTAGGCTGGCCTGTTCGCAGTAAAAGGTATTTGTTCCTAACAGATCAAGGCGTTCTAACAAGGCTGAGTTAAAGTGACGCCAGGCTGAAACAATGTCTGACAGAGTCTGATGTGGGAAAATGAGGACGCCTCCATTGCAATAACAAATCGTCGGTACACCGCTGGGATTACATTGATAATCCTGCCCGGGCATTTTGATATCAAAGTGTTGAAACAAACGCTGAAACACCTCGTGGGGCACCGTTGGTAGATCTGCCATCTTGGCCTGGAAAGTCCTCCCATCCAGGAAAGGCCAGGGATCTTGGACGACAATCGTGTCGCAGTCAAGCAACATCACGGTATCATAAGCCTTGATCTCGGGGAGCTCGAGTAGACGCAGCTTGTTTGAAGGTGGATGACGGCCATCAAACGGAGTCACTACTCGTACAAATGCCCCCAACCGCTCGAACTCTCGAACATAACCCGGCTCTATATTGCCCACTACGCAGACATAAAAGTTGACGCTGGCCATATCACCGCCGAACCAGCGTACAGACTGCAACAGGCGCAGCGCCTGCGAGAGGTACTTTGAGTTGTTCTCCGCCACGCACCCCATCACTACCCGTCCAGCATCTGGAACCAGCGTTCGTTCGATACTCGGAGTCAGTTTCTCTTCAAAGCGCTTCACTCCACACTGTGCCAACATCGTTGATCGAGCTGTTATATACTTCTCCTTCAGATGGCCCGTTGATTTGTGTATCTGTACGAAACGCAATAGCGCACAATCTGTTCTACCGTCCCGCAAATCACACAGAATCTTGCGTCTTTCAAGGCTGAAACCGACCTGGGAAAGCTCTGCCTCCAGTGCAACCAGGTCACCGTGCTCTTCGACGGATTCCACAATTTTATCCTGGTTGTAGTTCCACAACTGCTCTGTGCCCGGAAATAGATCAACTGTTAGAAGGAGTACCCCATCTCTGCTTAGCCATTGCTTTACCTTGCTCCAAAGTTTCCTGCGAGCTAAAGCCGGCAAATGCTCGACCACGCTCACAGAGTATATGCAATCAAAAGAATAATTGGCAAAGGAAGCTGCCAGGATGTCGACATTTATGGAGCTTACGTTGCCGTTCAGACAGGCGTAGTCAAAGTATCCCCATCCATTCCATTTTTCCTGCCCTTGTCCCAATTTGCGAATAATGGTAGAATCGTCAACCGTCACTACCCTTTGTCCGCCCTGAGCCAGGAGCAAAGGGAGGGGTGATACGCCGGCCCCAATATCCAGGACACTTTTGCCGACGACTTTGCCAATTTCTGTGAAAACCCAGGGATACTCGAATGCTCTCGCCGGATTCTTGGAGAACCAGCCAAAATGGCTGCGGGATAGGTGAACCAGCTCCTGTAAGAGTTGGGGGCAAGGCGAACGTGCCAAGGCCCAGGCCAGGCCTTCTTCGCCGATGTCAAAGTTTTTCCCAAGCATATCTCTCACTCTTTTTCTTCCATCTCAATGGCGGAATCTTCTTGGACAAGCTCCGTGCTCCATTCTAACAGAGGCCTAACAACACCCGCTGTCTTACCAAAGTAGCCACCCCGCCGCCCAATCAAATCTTGTAACTCTTGTACTTCAAAAGAAAGAGCATTCTCGTATTCATATATGGCTTTTTTATCCTTGGCGACACGCACCATGACACTATGCATCCCACAGTTTAACAGGTTGCCGGGGATATGGCACACGCTGCGGAAGAGACCCGCCGGAAAGGGGCGTTCCCACCACTTTGGTTCAACCGAGTTGCTGGCAAACGCGACTACTTGCTGCTCCCTAATAAGGCGGATGTTGAGACAGAGATATGAGTCGGGCACCAGATTCCAGAACTCGAATTCCATCACTAATGGGGTCTGCATTGTTATGAGGTCATGTGTTAACCCGTCCTCAGGCCGAACGCACACACGATGCAGGCGAACGGTGTCATTACCAGGCGCGCTGGCCACATCCTCCCAAACCCGTTCAGTCACGGTTGACTCCTGCGCAGAAGTTTGCAAATAAGTGGAAACCACCTGGCTTGGCTCTCCTTCTTCTATAATTTTGCCATTGTCCAGCCAAATAGTCCGCCTGCACAAACTTTGTATTGCTATCATATTATGGCTCACAAAAAGGATAGTTCGCCCCTGTTTTGCAACATTTTCCATTTTGCCTAAGCATTTTTTTTGAAAAGAGGCATCACCGACAGCTAAGACTTCATCCACAATCAATATCTCCGGCTCTAAGTGAGCGGCCACGGCAAAGGCCAGGCGGACGTACATACCGGACGAATAACGTTTTACCGGCGTGTCTAAAAATTTTTCTAATTCGGCAAAGGCAATGATTTCATCGAATTTCCGTTTAACCTCCTGGCGGGTCATACCAAGAATGGCACCATTTAGAAAAATATTTTCCCGCCCGGTAAGTTCCAGGTGAAAGCCGGTTCCCACTTCCAGTAGGCTGGATACACGGCCTTTAATGCGGACTCTTCCAGTAGTTGGCTCGGTAATACGGCTGAGAACCTTCAGCAACGTGGATTTCCCTGCCCCGTTGGCGCCTATTATGCCGACGCGCTCTCCCTGTTGAACTTCGAAATTGACATCCTTCAGCGCCCACAATTCTTCCAAATCAATTGACTCGCGATTAGGCGAGAGCGGATGGCGCATGCGCTGCCAAATACCTCTGGCCGTATGCGTCATAGCATCACGCAGGCTATCGCCGCCCCTCTGCTTTTGATGGCCAATAATGTATTTTTTGCCCAAGTTTTCTGCTTTGATGACGGTGCTCATATTGTGGACGAAAAGCCCCTATCCCTCCCAAACTAACAAAATGTTAATTTGAAAAAAGTGCTGATTTTTATGAATATTTGCGAAAAAAGCTGAATTTTTCCGAATTTATTGAAATTTTTGCCAATTTATGCTCTTTTTTCCACGCTTTTTGACGTATTTTCCTTATCTATATCACCCAAACGCCGCATATTGACATACCGGCCCTCGTTTTTGACTTAATAACCAACATCCTCACGAAATGAACCTAAAAAAACCTTAAAATCCCCAATTTTCTCCAATTTTTAAAAAATTCAGTTCCCTACCTTGTTAATATAGGTAATCTTTTCCTACCATATCTATAACGGTGCTCATTTAGATAATATCTGCAAATTTGCGTTCAGTTTTAGTGAAGAATAACGCTCCGGTGATAAAGAGTGTTATAGCAAGGCCTATGGAGATTAAGAAGCCTGGCAGGTAGAGGCTGACTTCTTTTCCGAGCAGTGCCCAGCGGAAGCCGTCGATAACTCCTACCATAGGATTGAGAGAGTACAGCAGCCTCCATTTTCCTGGTACCAAGCTGCTGCTGAATCCTACGGGTGAGGCATACAAGCCGAATCGCACTATGAACGGCACAATGTGCTGAAAGTCACGATACTTGACATTCAGAGCACCAATCCAGTACCCTGTACCCAGCGATGTCAAAGCAGCAAGGAGCAACAACGCGGGCAGAACAAGAATCTTCAAGTTTGGCCAAAAACCATACCAGAGCATTAAGCATACGAGAATCACAAATGCTATAAGGAAATCCACTAAGCTAATCACCATCGACGTACTGGGAATAATGATACGTGGGAAATAGACTTTAGTAATCATGTTGCGGTTCGCAACCAGCGAATTACCGC
>SDBS01002296.1_pt1 | contig 19223 bp, 16 predicted proteins | sample 2277091 | NCBI WGS metagenome assembly SDBS01 (sample SAMN10404972, study PRJNA504765) | marine sediment metagenome | isolation source: marine sediment core GS10_PC15, 163 cmbsf | place: Arctic Ocean: Southern Knipovich Ridge | collected 2010 | reverse complement strand
TGTTATTGGAATGTAAATCATACAAATTAATTACATTAAATGTCTTCAATCATGGGATCAATCCTGAAATTGATCAGTTGGCGCTCATGTGTGGAGATGTCGATCAACTTTCAAAACAGCTTGCAACACGCTTCGCATATATTGTGACTCCTGATATTTCCAAAGATAGAATCTTTAAATTCATCAAACCTGAAAATCCTGTTAGAGGTGGTAGATACTTCGGTGTACACCACAAGGTCTGGGGTTCAATTCTCGTTTATAAACGTCTAATTGCAAAATCAAAAGACATTCATAAAGTTTCAAAGTATTTCAGCATTGAAGATCTATACAAAGCTCATAATCATGAGATAAATGATGTTCAATTTCGTAAATGGGGTCAGAACATGATGTCAAAATCATCATGTGATTTTAAAGAACCACTTGAATATCTATCGATTGATGATGTTCAATTTGTTAGTTCTCTGACTGCAACTTGTCTCAAGACCAAAGTGAAAGTTTATTGTAACTTGATAACTCAGTTCGAAATTTCCGATCAAGTTCAAGTTCAATTAGACAAATTTCATACATTAATGACGATTTCGTTCCACAAAGTTTGTCAAAATATCTATTCATTGAACAGTGTAATGCTAAAAATAATGACACAGTTCATTGCTGAAATCGATTTACTCAGATCAAATGCTATCACAGCTCAAGTGAATCGATACAGTCGTCCTCTTACAGTTAAGAATTCAACAAGTAATTCATATATAAGAGCAGAAGGAGTCCGCAATCCTATCATTGAGAGAATTCAAGATGATATCCCCTATATTCCAAACAATGTAACTATAGGAGTACACGTGGGACTCGCGAGTGAAACAGATCATTCGGCATCTGGTATGTTCCTGTTAGGGATCAACAACGGAGGAAAAAGTTCTTACCTGAAAGCTGTTGGATTAACTATTGTCTTGGCTCAATGTGGAATGTTCGTTCCAGCCGATAAATTCAAGTATACTCCATTTGGAAATATTATTACACGTTTAAGTGGAGAAGATAATATGTATCGAAGGCAAGGTACATTTGCCGTAGAAATCTCTGAATTAACAACAGTAATGTCGCAATCGAATGAAAACAGTCTTGTTCTTTGCGATGAATTATGTCACGGCACTGAGTTTAGATCAGCATACGGCATTATGAGTGCTTCAGTTGTAGGACTATGTGCCAAAAGTGTGAATTTCATATGTTCTACTCATTTACATGCAGTTACAGGCAATCCTGATGTTTTAGCATTAACAAAAGGAGATAACCCTAGTCTACGATATAATCATTTTACTACTATCCTTAATGATAAAACTCGAGAAGTTATTTTCGAATATAAGCTACGCGAAGGTATAGGTGAGAACCTATACGGTATCGAGATAGCAGAGATGATGGGATTGGATAAAGAAATGTGTGCACTAGCATATAAATACAGGGATAAGTTAATGTATTCTGAAACACATGATGTCCCCCTGGGAGGAAGAAAAGCTTCAAGATATAACTCCAAATTGCTGAACGGGTTTTGTGAAATACCAGGATGTGAGGAGCCTGTTAAAGATACACATCATATTATACATCAAAAAGATGCAGATGAAAATGGTTATTTGAATACTTTTCATAAGAATATACTCTTCAACTTGGTTGGACTATGCAAGAATCATCATCATCAGCAACATCATGGACACTTAAAGATCATAGGAAAGGCTATGACTACACGTGGTATTAAACTGTTGTTTGAAGAAAATTAGATGTTCTTCGGAGTCATATGAGAAGTTTTAGATAATATTGATTTAAAACTTTCAGATGAAAAAATATGACTATTATTCAGGATAATTACTTGCTAAGAATGTAGTTGCTCATTTGGGTAATAGCGAGATTGATCGTATTTCTATTGCTTTAAAGAATGATGGTACTCTACATTCATGGGGACGTGATGATTTAAATGAAAAATTGATATGATTAAAGAGTACTCATGAACCTCTACAAAAGCACGATGGTCAACGGGAAGGAAAAAGATAATAGAGTTTCATCAGTTATGAACTCTATCATGGAGATTTTAACGAAATCGATGGTCACACCTATTATTTTCAAGGATGAAAAATCAGTTTACTATCTGAGTGATAATGATACTATCAAAACTATTCATATCGACGATTTGAAGTTTCACTTTAATTCACCATTTCGTAAATCTATCATCGAACAGTCTGAAAAGGATGTTATTGTTATCATGATAGATTATTCATATATTTTCTATTTGAGTGTTAATTTCTATGATAGTATCGCAAATTGCACAGATGAGCAAATTCTTCTACATGTCTACATCGATCTTAACAGAAACTTTAAGATATCTCTGAATAGGAAGGAACTTGTTGATAGGATCGAATCTATGTTGTCAGAGAATGATGTTAATATCAATCTTAAGAGATGTGCTAAATGTAATCTGATATACGAATATGAGGAAAATAATTTTATTGATGGTTGGAAAATGCATTCAACAGTTTGCGGTAAATATAATGTGATCTAAAACTTTACTTTAAAAATCCTGTCGTTAACATGGAAGCATATTGGAATAGTCCTTGTACGTGGAAAGAAACTACAATCTTCCTGACAGAGATAGGTATGATCAACAGATATAGTGCATTGTACGATAATCTGGGATATCATGATGTAACCATATGTGCATTCTTAAAACGAGACAATGAATATGCATGCTTTATACTACCTCTTTTTAAAATTGATTTACATGATCATATCTAGTTAGAATCTAAAGATGTCTGATCATATTACACCAAAGCATCTTGAGACATTCTCGATTAAGTTCGAGAAGAATCCAACCAATAAGGTTCTGCAGAACATCATCTCTAAGAATGCTATTGACGAGTTAGCTATTAATAGAGATCAAGTATCATCATCACATGAGACTTTCTCTAAGCAGGTGGAGCCTCATGTCAAGGTTACTAATCAGAACAAGGCTGGTACTTGCTGGTTATACGCTGGTCTTAACCTATTGCGTCGCGAGGTCATCAAGAAGTATAATCTAGAGCTAGACTTTGAGCTATCGCAATCTCACCTACTCTTCTTCCATAAGTTAGAATGCCTCAACTATAACCTTGAATCTATCATAACCACATTTGATTTGGATGTTAATGATAGATTGATTAATAGAATAATGACAGACCCTGCTGATGATGGTGGTCAATGGTCAATGTTCATCAATTTGGTGCGCAAATACGGAGTAGTTCCTAAGTCTGTCTTCAATGATACATATCACAGTACCAACTCATGGAGCATGACTGATATGTTAATCAGGAAGTTCAAGGAGACTGCCCTTAAGATACGGGAAACACTGCATAGGGGAAAGATATATCAAGCCCGGCTCCAGAGAGATGATGAAGAGTTTAAGAGTTTGAACGCGGAAAGATTGAATGATGTACGCATGTACAAGGAGAATTTCAATAAATTTGCATATGACTCTCTCAGAAAGATGCTAGGTACTCCCCCTACCAACTTTCTATGGGAGTATATCGATAAGGATAAGAGGCATCATTGTGTTAATGTTGCCTCTCCTCAGAAGTTCTTTCTTGATCATGTTACATTCAATTTGGATGACTATATGTGCCTCATCCATGATCCACGAGCAGGACATAAATACTACAAGATATATACAGTTGAATATCTCAATAACATGTCTGATGGAGATACTATAAAGTACTTGAATGTTCCCATGTTAGATATGAAGGCTGTGACTTTAGAATCGTTGAAATGTGATGAGGTTGTGTGGTTTGGATGCGATGTTGGCAAACAGAAGAACGGTAAGATAATGAGTTATGATATCAAACAGTATGGTGAGCTTTTCGGAACTACATTTAGTATGAATAAGGCAGATCGCTTGAACTCTGGGGATTCTGCAATGAATCATGCTATGATATTCTCGGGATATAATGCGGTTGATGCATATATATATAAAGACAATCCAGCACACGATTTTCAGACTATAACTAGATGGGAGGTCGAGAACAGTTGGGGTAAGAAAGAATGTGAGGATGGTTATTACACTCTTAGTAATGATTGGTTCAATGAATACGTGTTTGAAGTGATCATCAACAAGAAGTATGCTACCAATAAGATGTTGAAATCTTATAAGGATGATGGGAATATTATTACCCTACCTATCTGGGATCCTTTTGGAAGCCTCGCTATACGTGATTAGTTTTAAAAGAAGTAAGGAAGGTCTTTAACGTGATTGAACAACCAATTAATAGCCAACGTCATGATACTAACTTCTGAAAATTTTCCAGGACGTCTAATCACATTTAGATATTCACGGAGAAATATTTCAATAACCACGGGACCATCGAGTGTATAAACTATCCACATTAGATCATCATAATCCCCCACGGTACATTGAGAGAAATGAAAGTTATAATTTATCAACGGTTCGTTCGTTTCTCTAAATGTATAGTAGTGATTCATTCTTCTCGTAAAGCAGTGTGGTCTCATCTTTATGGATCGATTGTACATGTAATTATCAAGAGCCGGGATGTTATATTCCCTTTGTGACTCCAGATATGATGAATTTGATTTGCTCAATGAATGACGTCTCAACCGGTCATTATAATATTTCACATCATCTACAAATATGAAATGATATTTCTCGATACGATTGCAACATTGATCTATTAAATCAATTATTTCTGTCCGAACTCTTATATTCGGGCCTCGTGTCATACTGCGCAGAAAATCTTCAATCAAGAACATCAAGTCATTGCTTCCATTTAGAAAAGTATCCTTTATCCAATGAACTGTACAAGAATCAAGATAAACGTATTTTGATTGAGCGAATCCCATTTTGATTAACTTATAATCTATACATCATAGTTAAGTCATTTTAAAAGTATTACACACTGATCACATACTATTTACTTGTCACGCTCGTTGCACTCTGAACATTAACTCAAGCAGAGATCTTATGATGTTAACAGCCTGACCCTTTCTATAATTAAACACGTGAACTGTAGGAACATCCTTTGATACATATTTGTATCTGTAAGATTTAGTTAGCTTTGGAAACGTTTCAGGTTCCTCATAGAATAGTTGAACAAATGGTACAAAGGAAAAGTATTGATTTTCCAAAGGATGGTTTGACACTCATTGTATTATTTCCATCCGTGATTTAATCAGCTTAAATACTTGAATAAATCCAAAATTGAAATTTTTAAAGTTCTATTTTCTACAAGTTTTCTTGTGTTCTTTCCAATCTTTTCCCTGACACTTTTTGCTACAATAATACACCTTTCTGCATCTTGAACAAAGTGATAGTTTGAGTGATGAAACGGTTTCACATAATGAACATGTGTGATTTTTTCCATTGTATAGATGAACGAGAAGTGTCATAAACGGTTCAAATAGAAATGTAACATCAGCTATATTGAATCGACCATATAAAGACATTTTGAAGTCACTACACGCATCTTTGGTTAATTGTTCTATTTTGAACAGATCAAAATCCAATGGTAGAACATATAACTGTGACTTAATAGTGATTAATGTAAGAAAAACATTTTCTTTACCATGAACATATTCATATATGTGTTGATCGAGAGTGGTGCCACCATCATTTTCACATGCAAAATATTTTCTCAAATCGTCTGTTATTTTTTGTAATATTGTGGTTCCATCGTTATATGTCAGCACATATTCATGTCTGTTCTCTTTGGGTATCTTTGAGAAGATTTTGTTTTTCTCAAAAAACAATATGATAAATGGTAAGAAAGCAGTGCGTAATTCATGAGCAAAGTTTTCTTCGGGATTCATGTTTTGCCTTCGCTAACAAATGAAAAATAATCATCAATTTTGAAAATAAGTTTTATATTTCTTCGTAGCGTGAATAATGAATTATCAAACGAAAAATTAATAATATTGAAAGAATAATTTTGGAAAGTTTTAAATTTGGATTTTCATGATACTTATCAAGAATAGACGTTAACATTATCATTTAAATGTTTGATAATCCAGTCTTGATCAATATCTGATCTTTCATCCACATTAACTGCATTGTCCTGTTAAGCAAACTTTAAACGATATCATGCGAATTGACACATAAATATACACATCCAAGTTACATCAGTTTCTAATCGATGATGAGCTTGTGAGCTCATACGTACGTATAAGAGTGAATTGATATATATAAACATTATTATATGTTATCGTACTAAACAATGGAACAGTTAGATGTACTTCAACATATACTATCCTATCTAACAGTTGGACAAATATCACTATCATGCCCCATAAGTAGTACTTTCAATATAGTGTGCAGACGAGAATCCTTGTGGAAGAATAAGTGCTGGACTGATTATAAAGTGAGTAAGAAGATAAGATTGGATGCTACCTGGAGAGAGACATCAAAGGAGATATTCGAAGAGAGCGAGTCATTCTGGTTATCAGTTGAACAGGGTATTAGTTATCACATGACGTTGGGGGTCACCTATAGTAGAACATCACAACTGGTGGTTGATGTCGGTTATGATAAGGTGGATGATTGTATTAATGGGTTCGAGATAGATCTAGCTAATCGTGCTCTACGAGAAAGAGAGGAGTTTTACGTTGCAGAGCTCATATTCAGATCGTTCTATCATACCTCTCGTTACTTAGACTCTATATATGAGGATATTTATTACATTAACTTCATAGGTCTATTCAGGAGAATAGCAGAACTATCTGTGAAGGATATGAGGATATTCTCATCGCGAGGAAAATTATCTCCTCTTGTGAACTTGTCTTCAGACATGAAGATCTCTCTGAAGTGGATATTAAGTTTAAATCATATCTCTGAAGTTAAATCGATAGACGACCCATCTATGACAAACTTTGGAAGGTGTGAGACAGCTAGACTTGCTAATGAGAAACTTCATACAAGCCTAGTATCTTTAGCTTCACTCTACGTGAAGCACCGAGACCTATTCTTGAATGACACCACTAATGATCAGAAGAATATTGTATCAATGTTGAATAATTGGGATACATACTAGCTAGAGACATAGACTGGGTGGATGGTTTTAAAACTCCTTCTCTAGTGTATAGATAAAGAGGAGAGATGATAGATCAAGATGAGGGATGATATGTCAAACACGGGGAGAGATGATATGTTGAGCACGAGGAGATAGAATGGGGATGATAATGACATCAATCGATTGCAATCATCCTGGTCAACGATGATTCTATTATTTTCAGCTCTCCATCATCCGAATAGATATGAATATGTACGACAGGAGCATTCTGTAAGATATCATAAGATGTAATAAGGAATGGATCAAATAGTAGAATGCCTCCTATGCATCTAATCACATGTTCGTGACCTGACTTGAGACTACCCATATACATACTAGTAACATCCCATTGATTAAAGGACTCATTCTTGTAATACTTAATGTTACTAGCATGTACATTGAATAGAGTATGAAGGAACCCGATATTATCATTCCCATCATGTCCTACTATGAAAATTTTGAACTTCTCCATCCGATGTAAGATAAGTATAATGGTGGTAGTTGATATGAGATCTAGTGTAGTAAATGTGATAGATATGGGGCTTAGTGAGATAGTGATATAAGTTAGATATACTTAGATGCACTAAATAAAAAGTGTAGCAGATGAGGAAGATAGTGAAGGTTGATATCGCGACGACGGAGTATATTATGATAAAATGAATCAACATAGACTCAGAGCACCCTCTTTATGGGATCTATTACAACTATTCACGAAATTAATCATTTGTATGAACTATTTAAGTCACATACCAAATGATTCGATAATAAAGCATATCAAGGGAAGATCATGATAATGAAGCAGATCAAGGATAAATCGTATGTTGTGATGTTACCAATAGAGAAATCCCTAGAGAAGCTAATAGCCTGTTTTCTGTTCGCATTATACTTACCTTACAGAAGAGGATTTAAGAATGGAAAGAAGACTAGTAAATCTCAGATAAGAGAGAAAGCTTTGATGGAGATCAATTTAAACTATCCGAGCAGGCTAAACGTGGCTAAAGAGAGAATAACTTCTGTAGCTAGCTACTTCGACTGTAATGTGTGCATTGAAGCTAAGGTTTACATCCCGTACGGTGGTGTAGCTGACAGAACCATTATGATATCCAAAGATTATGATCTATTGATCAAAGAGATCAAAGGTATACAGACTTGCTACTTCACCGATCTAAAGTTTTAACGATGCATATACACATCAGTTAAAACCTTAGATCGGTGAAGTAGCGCGTAATATTCTTAGTTCTTAATATAGACATAGCCGTCAGGTTTTAATCACTATCTATCAAGAGTATAACTTAAAACAGAGCATAGTCACATCATAATTACACCTAGATCATGATCTAGGTGTGAGCATGAGAATGTTAGATAATGATCACACGCTAAAGAGTCAAGATCACTATCTATATGAAAGTTTTAAAGTACTCTTGCGTTGACATATGTATTCTCAGAAGAAATCAACGGATGCAGATAGTAATGTTGCATCATTAAGGCTACTGAAGAATCTAAGTTGATTGAAGAGCATCAATGACTCATTCTTTTCACACATGAATATAGAATAGTACATAACTAGGAACTCCCTGGTTAGAACTCTCCTGAACATATCCAACTCTTCTTGAGTTAGCTTTCTCTTAACATATTTCTTCTCGATTTCAGTCATCAATCTTTTATCATAGATACTTGTCCAGTAGTGGCCTTCTTTCGCCTCATCGCATGGATAATAGTTAACATGTAACTCTCTAAGATATTTGACTCTGTAGAAATGCTTATTAGCTGGGATATTGTAAGCCATTATCATTATCTCTCTATAAGACATTCCATTAACCCACTTCGACCCTAAATTAATCATACTATCAATGTTGAGAATTATTGATGTTTCTAGCCAAGTATCACAACATTTGGTACTTACACCAAAGTGTAGGTAGACTAGACACCTTCTTACTGCTTCATTACATGATAAGAAATTGAAATAGTGTGATACAGGTGCTATTCTTGATAGTTCAATCGAATCTAAAAACATTATATATATCATCTCACACTCTAATGAAGTATAACTCATTTGAGTTCATCAGATGCACTTCATCATTACATCACTTTCGATTCATGTATGTAGGTAAAAGTTCAATGTATGCGTGTACATGTAGAAAGAACATATCTGAGTGTGTATCTCTCTTAAAACTTAAAATTGTCACATAAAAGATGACATATTATCTTCATACGCCGGAGTATAAGCTGTCGAGTGAGGTTAATGTGTTAAGCGTCGATCCAGGCACTACTAGTATGGCCATATCTGTTGAACAATGGATTGATGGCAAGTACACTTCATCTTCACTGCTATCTATATGGAATATAGGTCCTTCGTCGAAGGACATCAGTGTAATACTAACTGATCTAATCAATAAACTAGATGATCACTTGAGTATCATCAAAACATGTACTGTATTCTTGGTAGAGCGTCAGTCGTTTGGAGTTAAGATGGCTCGTGTATGTGAGAGACTCATTACATATTTCATTATGCTCAATATAGGAATGGTAGTCGAACTATCTCCTAAGATTAAACATCTAGGTAAGCCAAGAAATTATAAGGCTAAACAGTGGGTCATTGAGAAGACAATCAAATTACTGAAAGATCGCGATGATAGTACTATTGAAACAGTAACAGAGAAGCGTAGGAAACAGAAAGAGGATCTATGTGATGCTATCTTCCAACTCAACGAGTTTATGAGATTATACTATAAGAAGTTCATATGAACTTAGCACATACTCTTTGTAATTGCTAAACATGTTTTAAATGTGTACGCATGTGCATGTAGAGCAGTTATATGTTTAAATATAGGGATAGAGAGATAATGTTTACTCATCGAAAGGAGGTTTACTAACATCCTCAGATGATACCTCTCCACTGGTAAATGATTTAAACATACCTGTTATTATACTTAAAAAGTCTCCTCCCTCACCTGAGCTAAAATTCTTGATCATACCCTGAACAGCATCATTCTCCAATAGACCAATCAATCCATCAGGCTTTGGAGGTTCTACTGGTCCACCTTTCGAATCGACTAATACTGGCTTCTTTTTACCCGTAACGAAAAAGTCTATTCCCTTCTCGATGCAAGTTCTCATACCATCACCTATACTATCGGAGAGTAGTCCAAGTATGACGAATACTACCATATCTACAGCAAGGAAGAATCCTAGCTTAGTGACGGGAGATGCATCACTCTCATCAGCATCAAAGTTCATCTCACCAAGATCATATAGAATCTTCTTATACTTACCAACTCTAGCTATATGATGTTTAGCAAAATTGGTAAAGTTGAGACCTAGAAATCTCGATCCGATGCACTCTATACCTAAGAATGCTATTATGAGCATTGCATAGTAATCAGAGCTGGAGCTTTCAACATGGATACGTTTCAGATATTGATTATATCTGAGGTTGATCTCTCTGAGTGATTCATCATCTTTTATCTCTGGAATAGGAATATATGGATATGCATGTCGAAGTGTCTCTAGATATCCTCTAAGTTTAATCCTGATCCTAGTTCTTTCGTCATCTGATAAGATAGAGTAATCAGGAATGTTCTCCTCATCGGCACTATCCAGAAGTTTTCTGAGCATTCTACGCTTCTTAGTCTCAAGAGGGGACTCCATGTACTCTTGAGAATCGCTCGAGCTTATGGTGTGTACACTTGAACGATTAGAGAACCTTATATCGTCGGATCTGACTGATCTAGATGAAAACATATGATCTCTCTCTCTGTGATAGCTCTTGACGTTGCTAGTACTTCTGTGATGACTACCATGAGTGCTTCTGTGATGACTACCATGAGTGCTTCTGTGATGACTACCATGAGTGCTTCTGTGATGACTACCATGAGTGCTTCTGTGACTAGATCGAGTACTGTCATGATGATTAGTACTTCTATGACTAGTGTTCCTGTAACTATAATGACTATCACCTCTTCTTCTGCTTCTACTGTCGTCCCAATTATCTTCTCTATTAACATTGGTTACTATACTTCTAACATTGATAGTATCAGAGCATCCTGATTTAGTTCTCTTGAATACTTTATCTTTATCAAATATAGGAATGTATACTATATCAGTCCTCTCCGATCTTACTTTCTTAGCTCGCTCTGATCTCATTCGCTTTTCCCTCCTAGTAGAGTCACTATCACCTACAGACCGTGATCGATCAGTTGAACCCAAAGGGCTTAGCTCTCTCTTATCAAATACGTTACCATCAATAGTTACTGTGGTTGTATCGACAGGTGATTTAGGATGGTTCACTGTTTCGTCCATTCGACCTCTAAATGATCGTTTAATGAAGAACAAAAAAATCATTAATCAACAAAGTTTTCAAGATAATGAACACGTTGTATGGTCATTATAAATAGATCTGATCAATTGAACAAATTCTATCATCATATTCGATAAACAGTCATCATGCTTATATTAATCCTATCATCATGTTTATATTAATCCTATCATCATTCAGTAAGCTATCATCATGTTCATATTAATCCTATCATCATTCAATAGAATATCATAAAAATTGATAGTGTATGGATAGCATATAATGTAAGTCTAGAACATGATCACATCATATCATCTCGAATTGATCAACTCTCGACTACTCTTCGCGATAGTTAAACATGGACTCCATCCTTTATAAACTAAACTCTAGAGGGAAGTTTCAGATTTGGCATATCAAGTTTGATGATCAGGAAAACATACTAATCATCACTCATGGTCAGGAGAATGGAAAGATGACAATTGATAATGTGAAGGTCAATACCAATAAGTCTGGAAGATCTCTCCAGCAACAAGCCGATCAGATGCTCTTCAAGAGATACAATGATAAGCTTAATAAAGGTTACTCGATTGACAAAATCTACAAGAAGCCAATAGGAGCGATGTTGGCCAAGGAGTACGACAAGGTTACTATTAAGAAATGGCCTGTTGCTGTTCAACCTAAACTGGATGGAGTTAGATGTTTAGTTTATGAAGAGAAAGAAGAAGTTGTGTGCAAATCTAGGGGATCTCAAATCTGGAATCACTTGACTCACATAATCGAAGATGCTGCTATTCTGTTGAAATATCTTCCTGAGGATTGTTTCTTAGATGGGGAGCTCTATATTCCAGGATTAATACAGAGTGAGATAAGTGGGATAATCAGAGCTATCAAGAATATCAATCCCAGACTAATCGAAATCAAGTACTATATTTTTGATATAGGTGGTACAGATTTGTCTTATCAGGCTCGCGAACGTGAGTTGAAGAAGGCATATAAGAATCTTACCAAGGAGTACGATAATCGAGCTGAGGGGAGTGACATCGTGACACCGAGGTATGGGAACGACAGCCTTAGGTTTGTAGCATATTACAGTGCTGATAATAATGATGAAGTCATTACAATACACAGTAAATATGTCAAAGCTGGATTCGAAGGTTCGATAATTAGAGATCTTGGTGCTACATATCATAATGGTACTAGACATGCTTGCTTGTTAAAGTTGAAGGATGTGTATGAGGAGTTGGCTACTATCATTGCCATTCATGACTGCACTGGAAGAGAGTCTGGTCTTGCCGTGTTCGAAGTCGTCAACGATGAAGGTGTAGTTTACAAATCAAGACCCGATGTTTGCTTTGAGACGAGAAGAGAGTATTATACCAATGGTGATTCTTACGTCGGTAAAAGAGTCAACTCCAGATTCTTTCAGTTGTCGAAGAATGATGTTCCTCTTAACGCTATCGTTCAGCTTCTCAGCGACAGAGACTTTGAACTTGTGTGAGTATTAGTGCAAGCATATGAACATGCTATATGTGACAGTACAGTATAGTATGATACTTAAACTAAACTATATACATGTAGTAAATTTAAAATCTCTGAATATTAAATGAATCAGTGTGAGAAGCCAGCTATCAGTACACTCTCTTACAAGGAGTGTGGCAAGAGCGATGATCTACAGAATGATAGTATATTTGGATGCAATAGGATAATACTATCACTGGTGCTGTACATAGTGATAGTAGCCATTATCTATTTCGTTCTCATAGCGAGTAAGCCAGTTTTTGTGTTGCAAAAGGATCAGAGAGGTAATGTTACCTCAGAAGTTGATTTTGGCAAAGTGTTGCTCTTCTCTATCCTCATTGGATTGATCATTGTTATAGTGATCTATGGGCTGTGGTACGCATTTGGAGGTCAGATGGCAGAGATGAACATATCATGATACTATCAGAATACTATGTCATCTTTAAAACTCACATACACACTGATATATACACGTACCATTGACATTATTATATTTGAGTGCATGCGCATGTAAATGGTAAATATGTGCATGAGATAGGAGCAGCAGCGTATGTATACAAAAAATGATCTTATTAATAAACATTATGTTTAAGCATAGTAATTAAACACGATGTTTATTGTATGCAACAATGACAAAATCCCTGGTATCAGTATACGACAGTTAAGTCCGAAACTTATAATATTTCTTGATAAGAAGAAGTCTGAACTCATTACTAGGATGAACAAGTATAGTGCAAGACTTCAAGCTATGGATATATTCAAACAGGAGATGACATGTAAGATAGGTCCATACAGAGTATTCGAAAATATTCTGTACAATGAGGATGAAGATTACTGTGTTGAGATTAGGCATGATCTTCCTGTTAAATGGAGATCTCACCCAGATATAATAGACTATGTCCTAAAAGAGACTCAGTATGAGTATCAGCTAGCTGAGATTTTGCCAGGAATGATGGTAAGTGAGTTCCAAATCAATGACTATAACTTGGTCGTTGTATCGAGTAGCCTCATTCAATGCTTTTAACATATACCCATCTGAGTATGTGTATGTTAGTGTGTGTTCATTCAGGACGTGTTTTAAAAGCACTATATTCTCATCTTATAGGCAGTGGTGAACTCATTGATATCCTTAACCCACATCTCCATATGAGTTGTCTTAATTATACCATCCTTCCTAACAATAAGACCTTCAATCTTACTCTTCAAGGTTTTCACCTCTTCGAAGGTGCAGTTGCTTAGAGATACCTTCTTGAATACCCCGATCGGTATCTCATACTCTTTCAACTCCTCCTCAATAAGACCAATACGTTTATGAAGAGGGTCATATCTCTTCTCTACTACTAATAGTATTAACTTAAGTTTCAAGGATACACTTCTGATATCATCTTCAATCTTCGATATCATATATTCTCTTCTCTTGATGTAATATCCTATCCTAAAAGCGTAGAAGACTTCCATGATCTCTTGAGCACCTGAATATCTCTGTGGAAAGTCATTCTCATTGAGTAGGACCATGTTCCCTAGTCCAACAGATTTGATCAGCTTGAGAGACTCGTGGGTAGGTTTATCCTTGAACCCACTGATAATGAACTTACACGAATTAACACTGCATGTATTATTGAAATCACTAATCTTATTATCATCCCTTAAGTTCTCAAGATGTTTCTTGTACTGAGAGTAGAACTGAGTTACAGGTACTTCTGTTACGATAATATTCTTATTATCATCCACATTAAATACTCCCATGGATATCATAGAGAACTTCCCTTTATTCTCACTAGCTAACATCTCACTAATACCATCATCATCATCTATCTCATCACGCTTGACATCATCATTATCACTCATCGTCTCAATGTTATTATCTCTCTTCACCACAGGCTTATTCTTCACCACAGACTTATTCTTCACCACAGGCTTATTCCTTCTCGTTTTCATCACAACTGACTTGCTCACTACAGATGCAGAGTTAGTCACAACTGATTTGCTCACTACAGATGCAGAGTTAGTCACTACAGATGCAGAGTTAGTGTTCATAGCACTATCATCCATCACAGAGTTAACGTTCTTAATGCGAGATTTTCTTCTGATGACATCAATACTGCCTTCGAACCCTCTATACCATGGCTTCAACACAGGCAACGTCTTCCCCTCTAACTTAGCCAAAACCCATCTACATACATCTAATGGATTATGATTGGGAATAGTACTACTATATGCCGTACCTATCCCTTTAGATCCATTCACTAAATGAAGAGGAATGATAGGTAAGAGAGTAACAGGTTCACACTTCTTCTCTTCATCGGTATCATCAATTACATAGTCAAACAGAGGAATATCTTCATCTTTGAATATCAGATTGAAGGCCCATGTAGGTCTGGTGAAAATATATCGTGGACTTGCCCAGGTACCATTAGCATAGCGAGAACCATAGTTACCATCATCGCTGATCAGGGGAAGATTATTGGTACCTGTAAAGGATTGAGCCAGATGTACTATAGCTCCAGCCAAATTATTCTCACCATAATGATACCCAAGCTTCTCAGCAACCTTAGTAGCAAGCTGAGCCACTTTCAATTCTTTAGCTCTCTCACCTGATGCACCACTCCAATGTAGCTTGCACATCCAAAGTATCTTCCTCTGTGAAGTCTTAAACCCATCAGTCACCTTAGCAATGCTCCTGCCATTATCCACAAGAGAGAAATTTATCGTTTCGTAGTTGAGATAGTCGGATATGGTACATTTGTCAGTGCCTGAATCATCAATCTCTATCTCAGGAGGATCAGATGGAGGGTTTGATAGCCATTCCTTGCGCAGATCAGTGTTTGCTTTATCAAATACGAGCTCAATAGTAGATGTAGCTTTTTCATCACATATGAAGATGGTCTGGCGAGGACTTCTATAGTCCTCTTTGATATCCCTAGCGTTGGAAGATCCCAGCCCCTTATAATACTTGATCTTCTTCCTACTCCTGCTCCCAGTATTAGATCTTCCACCAATGGGTCTTCTTCGGATGATTCTGCTAGGAGGGGGAGGTATCATCTTCATAGTGATAACCTGTCTATCTTTCCACCTGACATAGTCCACTTGATTATAGAACTTGATAGGTCTTGATCCAGACCAAACTCTTATAATGGGTGTTCTCAACAACAGAACATACTGTCTCTCAAGAAGAGACTTCCACTTATTCTCGAACAGATTGAGGATTAGGGATGCTATGTGCTTACCATCTGCATCAGCATCAACTGCTAACATGACTCTTCCATATCTCAACATTCTAAAGTTTCTTTCATCTGAGTAGTCCATATCCTCTCTAAGTCCAAGTATAGTCTTGATACCATTGAACTCATTATTCTCCGCCAATTGCAAGGGAGTTGCATTTCGAAGATTAATCAACTTTCCCTTCAGAGGGTACACTCCATTAGTATTACGCCATGATTTACTACCTGTAGAGAGATAGACATCGATGTAGCCCGCAGCACTCAAACCCTCTGTCAACCAAAGACTACAGTCATGACTCTTATTAGTACCAGCTCTATTAGCATCATCCGCTTTCAACACCTTAACATTCTTCTTCTTCCCCCTAGAATCACCCTTACCCAAGGACTTTCTCTGCTTGTCCTTCAAGGTCTCGGCAAGTACCCCCATCAGCTTCCATTTCTTGATCTTACTGAAAACTGTAGAAGGTAGGGATAGTCTAACTTTAGGCCCTAACAGCTTCTCCTTAGTTTGCTCGGAGAATTGAGGATTAATCAACTTACATGACATGATGATCCCTACATGAGGCTTCAGATCTCTCAGAGTCAGAGAGAACTTGGTTGTTTTCTTACCGGACACCATTTTCATAGTCTTGCCTCCATTTATCTGCTCAAGTATGGGACATTTGATAACATCATACACAGAATCTATATGAACCCCTCCATTTCTAGTCTGTACTGAGTTGACGAAAGATATGGAGCAGGCTGCATTAGGTGAGTCAACCAAAGTAAGCTGAACATTATCCTGAGTATGAGTCGCTGAGTTCTTTATTCCGGGGAAGAGAAGAGTGTATTTGGATATAGTGGTAGCATTGAATATTTTCTCACCTAGATGAGATCTAAATATGACAGGATTGTTGGTGGTGAAAGCCACATCTGCAGCGTGTCTCATGTAGAGGAAAATTACCTCATCTGAATATTCACTGATACTTGCGAATCTGTCGAAGTCAAGAGTGTAGGTTACTCTGACCATATTATCAGAACCCTTCTTGATGGGTAAAACCTTTGGACCTTCGGTATTTGACAGATTGTTAGTCCATGTCTGCTCGAAGTGCTTCTGATTATCAACATCATCAATAATAACATTGAACTCGCTGGAGAATATGGAAGTTAGTTTACACCCTAGACCGTGCCTTCCTGATGTGAATCTAGTTTCTGTGTCATCGTAATTGCTTGAGGTTAGAAGATATCCGAATATCATTGTCGGATTCAATAGTTCTTTTGGGTGGCCCTGTATCTTAGATAGATCAGCTTTGGTGTTCTCAATAGGAATGGTGATACCTCCGTTCTGAACCATAATTCTCTTATTAGTCATGTTGATAATGATAGGTCCAGTGTGAACATTGGCTTCTTTCGAGCGAATGATATTATCTGAACTATTCATCAAGATCTCTAAGAATATGTTCTCTACTGCTAGTGGTGTAGATATCATGTTGAAGGCAAATCTGTCATCCTTGAAAAGTCTTTCTTTCCGAGGTGTGGATTGTATTGAGTTGAGGTAGATATGGGGTCTCAGAAGTATCTGTTCTATGTGTGAGAGGATAGTATACTGTGGTTTGAACCTTTTTCCAGACATCCTCTTGTATTGTTTAGTAGTAACTCTATCCTACTGTGATTATATCAGTTTTGAACAGGTTGATCAGAGGCCTTTATACGAGATATCATCAGAATAGTAAACACCTTCGATATCTATTAATCTAATCTTAAAAGCATGATATAATAACATAAGTACACTACTTCATATCTTATAATACTAAATCAAGTTTTAATATGTCAGTTTTATCATCCCCATATATCGATGAGCGATAAGCTTTTCCTACTCACTAAGCAGTAAGATATAAGATAAAGCATAGGATCAATAAGTTTGGACAATCTCTGATTCATTATATTCTGGATCCAATCTGAATTGGAAATTAAACCTTCATCATCGCTAGGACCATTCTGTGATAGTTGTGAATCCAGTTGTGTTAAACCAAAGTTATGAACCAGGTAAACTCCTTGTATTTCAGCAACAGCATGAGCTACTACAGAAAACTCTCTTGTCATTGTAGTTATTTGTAGTTTAAACCTGTTTTCATCATCAAGAATACCATTATAGGTATGGTTAAATTGAGCAAGAGCATATCTCTTTTCAATATCTGACATATCTACGTGAGTTAATGATGCTACTGTTTCAGGATCATTAATGACATATTCTTTTGCAGTTTCAATATTATGGACATAATCAGGGAACACTACCGACACTACATCAAAATCAAAACCATAATATAGATTATAGAAGTAGTCTTCATTTTTACCCTCTAAACCCTCTTCAAATAATTTCTTGTATGTTTTACCATTAACCCAAGTGGCATTAAGATTTATCATATTTGACTCGAATAGTAAACGAGCTGTTTCTTTCCAAGTTGAACCATACATCTTTGTTATTCCATAATCATTCTTCACCTTTTGCTTCCACATTGATTCCTTGTTGCATGCTATGTTAAACTGTTTGCTCACTCTGCATAGTTTCATTACCTCTTTATACGAGACATCATCAAAGAATTTACGTATAACATCAGATCCAAGCTGAGAAATATTCTGGATTTCAAACAGTTCGAGTAACTCTTCGACACTTCTATCGGTATTCATTTTAAAGTGTGTTTGTCTATGAATTAATATGAACTTGTGCATTTTGTCATATCTAACAATCTTTTAAATAGACATCATTTCAGGACTTTGATATGTATAGAGATATCATAATAGCATATAGTCAATAGTGAAAGGATAAGTGCCATTAAAACAGTAGATTTCTTGAAATAACGCATATTAGGATACTGATATCTTATCATCATCAGATGTCCTTGAAGCGAGCAATAATACCCTCCCCATAATACTAAAAAGACTATTAAAGACAGTAGAGAATCGTACACATCAAACATGATTCATGTTTATAGATATGAATGATAGTTAATTAACTCATCAGTTTTAAATTTATAAGTATGATTTCAACTTCTGAAGATGAAAGAGTAATTCCTATTAAGATTATACTCATACCTGTGGTATTTATGCCAGGATACCATATTCTTATAGATTTGAGTCAATCTCAAA
>SDBS01002295.1_pt1 | contig 19231 bp, 41 predicted proteins | sample 2277091 | NCBI WGS metagenome assembly SDBS01 (sample SAMN10404972, study PRJNA504765) | marine sediment metagenome | isolation source: marine sediment core GS10_PC15, 163 cmbsf | place: Arctic Ocean: Southern Knipovich Ridge | collected 2010 | reverse complement strand
GGTGGCGGTGGCGGGCGCGATAGAGGCATGGGGTGGCGGCATCCTCTTCCAACGCTGGCACAAGGATGAGGGTTAAGATGCACGACGTGTTCCTCGGCGTGGGGATAGTGCTAATGGCAGTCATGGTGATAGGGGCTGTCGCGGCAATTAAGATAGCTTGGTTCACGAGGCGCTGAGATGACTTCGATAATAATCGTGGCGTATATCGGCTGTGCAAGCATTGTGGTGTCCTGCTGGTGGAAGTGGCCGTTCGTCTATGCTGTGGTGCTGGGGTGGATCATGTTACCAGTCGGTTTGCTCGTGTTGTTCATCAATAAGGCGCTGAAGCGGAAGGTTACCATAGCCGGAGTTGAGGTGAGCTTTGACTAGGATGAGCGATGTGAAGGACACCTACAAGTATCACCTGAAGGTGGGGAAGAAAGTCGTCCACCGGGGCATCTGCTGCGACCTTGAGGATCGTGAAATGAGGCATCAGCAGGAGTTTCCGGGTAGCCGGATCGTCCAGGTTGGGCGGAAGACGACTCGTGATGCTGCTCTCAAGTGGGAGCGTAAGGGTGGGTTCCGTCCGTACATGGCACCGGTGGGAACTGGACGTGGGGTGGTATTGTCCCGGATGGTCAATTGGGAAGGCGTGCGGACCTTCCTGTACAAGCTGGCAGCGGTGGCGCTTCTGCTTGTGGCGGGTTGGGGGCTGTCACGGCTCTGGGTGCCTTTTGGCACGGAAGGGTTCTTTGTTGCCCTCCTGCGTGCAATCATGGGTGCAATCCTGATTGCGGCAGCCGTTTTTGTGTTGTGGGGCGTCGGGTCTTGGGCCAGAGGGGAGTTCAACCACCTGTTCCCGAAGAAGGAAGGGTGAGATGGACTGGGAAGACCTGCTTGGGATACTCGGAGCAATCGGCGGCATGATGCCAGGGGACAGTGTGGTCACCGCAAGCGACCTGCTGTGCTTTGACCGGCGGTACCCCGAGCTATTGCCGGATCAGGCCGTGGGAGACTTGCCGCAGCCGGAATACATCCGCTACCTGCGTGAGCACCTATGGGATCGGCTGGCGCATGAGAAGCATGGTCGGCCATTCGAGGTGCTGTTGTTTGCCGAGCAGCAGGATGTGGACCTATCTGCCATGCTGGAGATCATGAAGGCCCATGAGCAGGTCTGCCAGGAAAAGGAGACAACGAGATGATCAAGGGCATATGGGACTGGGCGAGGCGGCACCAGGGGTTGATATTCTGGGTCTACATCGTGTTGATGGTGGTAGGGGCAGCGGTGCTGCTGTTCGTACTCATGCCAATGTTGGACGAAGCCGCCGAACCGGACCTCCTGACCTTGGAGGAAGTGCCGCTCGACCAAGCGTCCGACTGGCACTTCCGAATCCCGAATCAGCCGGTCCTGGGTGATGATGGTGTCTACGAGGTCGAGCTTGAGTTCTACCGGGGTGTCCGGGGTGTCACCTTCCGGGGCATCGATGAGGTCATTGCCAGCAACGGGTCGGTGAGCGGCCTGAAGCTGCGATACACGGTGGGGGAGTGAGATGTTGATACCGACAGAGCATTTTGAGCAGTTTGCGAGGGACCTGGGGATGCTGAGACAAGAGGGCATCTCTCAGGTAATCGCCAGAAAACGGGGTGGCCCGCATTGGAGGATGACCAAGAGACCGAGAGGGGTGAGCATCATCTTCAAGCCCCACGGTAAGCCGATCCGGTAGGTCGAGAACGAGAAGAGAGGGATAAGATGAGTGAACAGGAAGGTAAAGAAACGACGCAGGACGGCCCACAGTTACCGATGACGGCGCTCTATATGTACCACCGGGAGTTCGAGGGGCCGGTAACGGTGTGTCTGCTAGTTGATGCCAGCGGGGCCGTCGTGGCCCGTGGCGTTGCGGTGTGCTCGGTGGATAAGGTATCGCAACTCTCTTACAAGATCATTCTCCGTCGTGGCGACCAGTTCAACAAGGCCACCGGTCGAATGATTGCCTTTGGTCGTGCGCTAAAGGCTGCCCAGGCCAGAAAGAACGGCAACCCTATCAGCAGCAGCAAGCACAACGCAAATCTCCTGGCGCTGCAAACGGGGAGAGATGCCGGCCCGTACAGCGACCTGCTCTCACTCGACGGTGAAGACCTTTTTCGTCCGTATCGCCCGAGCGTGGGCGACGGTAGCGATGATGGTGGCGAGGACGACGGCGACGAGTTCAACTGGGACGAGTTCAACTGGCTGTCTCGCGCCAACCCGGTGCTCAATCAGTTTGAGGCAAGGGTGGTCGGGTCATTCCTGAAGCGACGGGTATAGCCCAACAGGTTAGAAAACGAGGAGGCCAACGACACAGTGAAGATCACAGTAGACGCGACACAATTCAAGGACGCCTGCAAGAGCGCCACGATGGTCGTGCCGAGGCGAACAACGTTGCCGGTGACAAGGTACGTGCTCCTGGAAGCAGCCGACGGCAGGATCACCTTGAGATCGACAGACCTGGAGAAGATGGTCTGGGCGACGCTTCAGGGGAACATCGAGGAAGAGGGGGAGCTTTCTGTGCCCCTGGCACCCCTCCGCCAGTTCATCTCGAAAGAGAAAACTAGCGTTGCTATTAGCCTTGACGACAAGATGGCGGTCTTCGAGGGGCGGCAGAACGGGGATCGGGCGACGCTCCGCTTGCGGACGGCGGCGGCTGAGGGCTACGATCAGGTGCCGGCGCAAACGGTCGAAGGCGATGAGTTGAACCTTGGCCCCGACCTCTCACGATTCCTGGGCATGGCGTTGACCCATGCGGCAACAGAGGAGTCTCGCCCTATTCTGACCGGCGTGTTGATCAGGGCGGACGGCAACGGAAGGGCGTCGATGGCGGCAGCGGATGGGTTCCGGCTCTTTGCCTACACCTGGGCGGCAGACGTGCCGGAGTTCACGGTGGTCTTACCTGGGAAGAGCGTGGACCTGATCAGCCGTTTCATGAAGGGTGAAGTGAAGGTTGTCCTTCAGGGACCCCTAGACGATACAGCCCCCCATGCTCTTAGTCGCGCCCGGTTCGAGTGTGATGGACTGACGATGGTGACGCAGTTGGTGCAGGGCCAGTTTCCACAGCACGATCAACTTATCCCGAAGTCTCCTGGCCTGTGGAACATCGACTGCTCCGGGCCGATGCTGTGTCAGCGGCTACAGCAGTTCACCACATCCTCGGGGATTATTCGGCTTCAGAAGCATAAGGATGAGGGAGTGTTGTCCTTGTCGGGTAGGGACGAAGATGTCGGCGAGTTCGAGGCCGCTGTGTCTGCCACGCTGGCGGGGGAAGGGAAGGTAGCCGTCAACCAGGCGTACCTGGCGCAGAGTGCCAGCTTCTTCGCCACGGTTCACATGGAGGTCACCGCCCCATCTTCGCCGATCAAGATGACCGGTGACATCGAGGGATTGACCTGCGTCATAATGCCGATGTTCGTGCAGTGGTAGGCGGTATGATGAGGATGACAAAGCAGCATCTAAAAGATGCGCTGGTGGTGATCCTGGGGTTGGTCTTCGCCTACCACGTTAGCTTGCTGGTCATTATGGTCGACGGAGCTATGCACGAAGATGGGCTGACGCCGGTCTGGTACCTGACGACGCTGTCGGTGGACGCGCAGTGGCCGGTGCTTGGTTTGGTTGGGTTCTTCTCATTCGCGGCCTGGGTGGTTGCGGTTGGGGCGACTACTGAGGGTCAGAAGCCTTCGACGTTCGTCAGCGACAGGGACTGGATGGATGGCAAGAGGGCGTACGACTTGGAGGATGAGCGTCGCCGGAATGAGATACACAGCAGGCCGAAGGGGTGGCGCTAGCTGATGCTGGAATTAACGAAAATTGATAGGCAATGTCTGGCGCTACTGAAGCCGGGCGAGTGGTTCTCGGCCAATCCGCTGGGTGGCCCGAAGTCACCGTGGCCGCATTCTCGGTTCAAGAGTCAGGAGGGTAGGGCAGATAGACTGCACGAGATGGGGTTCCTGGAACTGAAGATGGTGCAGCAGGCGTATCGCGTAAGCGATGGGCATTTCAACTACCTCCGGTACAGGCTAAAGCCGGAGCACGCGGCCTTGGGGGCACAGGGATGACCGTGGTGACTTGGTTTGCGGATTCGCGGAGGGAGGTCGAGAGAGCCTTCGAGGATGAGGCCGACCTGTTCTGCCGGCTGCTGGCGGCCACGAGCCCCGTCTCGACTATCGAGACCAATGTAGCACAGGCGATCAAGGCCTATCAGCGTCTGCACTTCATTGGTGAGGTGACTCATGAGGGGTTCATCCATACACACTTCGTAAGCATCTAGAAGTTTCTGAGCATGAACGGCCAGGGCGATATTGGGCGCAAGATATGGGTGATGTACCAGAACCTGATCGGGAATGAGGAAGTCTGTGCGATTGACCGGTGGATGCTCAGGTACTTTGGCTATAGAGGCGACAAGCGGCTGACTCCGGGCCTCTACGATGAACTGGAGGCTCGGATCAAAGCAGAGGCGCTAGAGCGTGGCATCAGCCCCTCGCAACGACAGGTGGAAATCTGGTGTGAGTCGAGGGGTGACCCCCTCTCCTACGGTGATATTCTGCGCCGCCGTGAGCTAAACCGCCGGACGTTGTTGGCCCGGTTGATCTGAAGGAGGAAGCGTGGAAGTAACGGCTGTTGTGGCGGCAGTGGTCTGCAAGGGGTACGGTGGAGCGTCGTTGATCGTCAAGCGGACCGACGCGACTCATGATGATTGTGATTGCCCAGACCACGATGAGAACCACGGGAAATGGGAGTTTCCTGGTGGGAAGATCGAGCCCGGCGAGACACCCGTGCAGGCGGTGCTCCGGGAGGTTCGTGAGGAACTCGGCGAAGACGCCGTGGTGGATGTTGATGACCCGCTGTATGCTAGGGTCAACGTCTACGGCAGTGGGACGCCGTATCTGGTTCTCTACTACCTCTGCTTGCCGAGGAAGAACTTCAAGGTCAAGGATGGGGTGGAAGCGGCCTGGGTGGATGAAGACGATGTAGACGGGTACGACCTCTTACCCGGAACGATGGAGGTACTCCGATTACTGTGACGACCGACAAACTGCCGCCCCATGATATTGCTGCCGAAGAGGCGGTGAACGGGTCTCTGTTGATTGGTGGGACCGAGTCGTTCATAGAGATTCTGTCGCAGGTTAATGTTGATGACTTCTACAATGAGGCGAACCGCTGGCTCTTCCTGGCCGCTTCTAACCTATACGACCGAACCGAGGCGATTGACCAGATAACCCTTGCTCAGGAACTGGATCGCCAGGGGAGGCTGGAAGCGTGTGGTGGCGCAGCGTATATGTCGCACCTCATCTCTATTGTGCCGACCTCTATAGACATCCTCCACTACGCGAAGATCGTCCAGCGGCTCTCGATTAACCGCCAGATAATCCTGTCGGCCACTGAGATGATAGCCCTGGGATATCAGGCCGACCCTGACCCTGCTAAGACCTTGGGCGCTTGTGACGAGATGCTCATGGACATTCGGAAGCGAACTGTCGGTTCTCCGATTGTTGGCCCCGGTCTTCGGCGGAAGTTGCTCCTGGAGAGGTATGAGGCCCTGTGGAAGCTGGAGAAGGGCGTGGCGGTGGCGTCAGGGTTCAAGGACCTGGACTGGTGTTTGGGCGGTGGGTTCTTCGCTGGCGATTTCATCCTGCTAGGGGCAAGACCCAGCATGGGCAAGACCTCGCTCCTCCAGAGCATAGCAAACAATGTGGGTGACAGGGGCGATAATGTCTTGTTCTGTGCCGTCGAGATGCCTTGGGAGAGTATGAGCGACCGCGACATGGCGGGCCGCTTGAGGCGGCCCATCACGGATATACGCCGGGGCGGGTACGACGATAAGACGTACACGGACTTACTGGTGGCAGTTGATGAACTGAGTGGGAGGCAGGTGTGGTATATGGACGATGTGCCCATGACTGTCGAGAAGATCATGCGAGCGGGGCTTGAACTGCAACTCCGCAAGGGCTTGGCGCTGATTATCGTGGACTACTTGGGCATCCTGTCCGGCGAGGATAAGTGGAACAACTATGAACGGGTCGGATACATCAGCCGGAAGATGAAGGAAATCGCCAGGGTGCTCCGTGTGCCGGTTCTTGCGGCCCATCAACTCAACCGTGACCTGGAGAAGGAGAAGGACGCGAGGGGCAGGCCCGGCGACAAGAGGCCTCAGTTGTGGCACTTGAGAGATTCGGGCAACTTGGAGGAAGATGCGGATGTAGTGATGTTCTTGTACAGGGACAACTACTACGACTGGGACTTGACGGACACGAACGCTGAGATTCTCCTGGCGAAGGTGCGTCAGGGGGAAGCGGGCAAAGGTATCCAGGTGGCGTTCGACAAGAAGGGACAGCGATACCTGGACATAGAGAGGCATCGATGAGATTGACTGCCGCAGAGAAGAGAAATGCCGCAACCCGGCTTCTGGAGTGGCTGAAGGAGACTGGCACCACCAATTGGCCGAACACCTATGAGATGATCCAGAAAGCGAGTTCCGCCCTTGATGAGGAAATCTACACTCTCTGGAAGGCCTTTGACTTGTTGATTGTGCTGGGCCGGCTTGAACGGAACAGCCCGAGCGGTCAGAAGGGAGCAAGGGTTGAGCATTGGACTCCCATAGAAGCGCCAGCGCCAGCCCATGTGGTGGAGTGCAAGCCAGAGAATTGTCCGGTACTAGAGACGCTGAAGAAGCGATTCCCGTCTGTACGGGAAGCGCTGGAGACCCCATGAAGCGACCGATTCCCAGGACGAGCATGACCCACTGGTGGCCGGCGGTCAAAGGCTCCGGCATCCCAGCGCCGAAGACTTATGTGGTGAGCGTCCCGAACAGCCTGTTGAACAAGATGTCCGACGGGAAGGAACTCCCGGAGCGGCACCGGGACAACCTGGAGTTCGCGGCCAATCTCATCGGCTACCCGCTCTTCCTGAGGACGGACATGGGTGCGGCGAAGCACAATTTCAGTGATACGTGTTACGTTCCCGATGCCTGGAGCTTATGGGATCACGTCTTCCAACTGATCACGCATAATGAATTGACCGGGATGTTCGGGGAACTCGACCCTCACGCGCTGGTCGTACGCGAGTACATCCCGTTGGACTATGGGTTCAAGGCCTTCAACGGCTTGCCTATTGGCCGGGAGCGGCGCTACTTCGTTCGCGACGGTGTAGTCGAGTGCCACCACAGCTATTGGCCGGAAGAGGCAATTGCGTCCCCGACCGGAAACCCTAGCATCGACGACTGGGAGCCCGTGCTGGCGGCGCTCAACGATGAGCCCGAGGAAGAGGTCGCGCTGCTGACTGCGAGGTCCGAGACCATCGGCAGGATGATGGGCGACTACTGGTCGGTCGATTTCATGCACGGAGCCGACGGCGAGTGGTATTTGATCGACATGGCCGATGGCGATCTGTCATACCATTGGCCGCACGAAGGAGAGAACTGATGAGCCCCGGAATGCTGGCGATACTGGGTAACGAACTATTTGGGCTGATGGTGGTCGTGGCCGTCATGGTCTGGCGGCCCGAACTGTACAAGATAACATTGGGCGTGGCGCGTCAGTTGAGGCTGGTTTCGTGGGTCGTGTTTTGTGCTTCTGTGGTCGTGATGGCCTTCGTCTGGCCAGTTGTGCTGTTCGCTGGTATCAAGCGCCAGCGGAAGTATGGAGAGAGCCAGGGGCCGGCTGTGGTGGGGGTTCAGACGGTGTCAGATACCCAGGTTAGGGCGCTGGTACAGCAGATCGAGGCCGGTGGTAGCCGCAAGACGCGACGCCGCATGGCGGCGATGTACGAGAAGAAGGCGGCCCAGTTCGTGAACAAGCAGCGGCAGAAGAACCATCAGGCGACAGTTGATGAGGTTTTGGTCCACTGGGATGGTTCGTCAAAGGATTTCCACGCACTGTGTGCGGAGATCGGATTGACACGGGACAAGATGGTGGCGATATGCCTCGCCGCCGGTGCCGTGGAAGGAGGTAGCAAAAATGGATAAGAGAGCGAAGGCCCCCAAGAAGCGGTCCCTGATACGCCGCATGGCCGGGTTCGAGCCAATGGAATGGCGGCAGGAATACTACCGCGACCTGACCAGCCGGCTGATTCTGCGGCTGGGTTGCCTGTTCATTCTCGGTGTGATTGCGATGGCAGTCGCCAACGTGACCGGTCTTGGCGACTGGGTCGGGCGCATAGCGCTGGCGTCAGCCGTTGTCCTGGGGGCAATGGTTGGCGGCGTTGGCGTCGTGCTGTTGCTGAATCGCCGTGAGAAGCGGGAGGAGCCAGCAGACGGCGATTCCCAGGAGAGCGCCTAGACATCAAGGGTGGGAGGAGGGTAACCTGATGGCGCGAGTGAGGAGACGGAGACAATGAAGAAAAGATGGGTGGTACGCATTATCATGGCCTTGGGCATCGTCCCCCTGCTGGTATGGTCGATTGTCGCCGCTTTTGGGGGAATAGCCTACGGCTTGGATAGTGGTGACGCGCTGGGCGGCGCGATCAAACTAGTGTCGCCGGTATTGGTCTGGCTGGCGTATATGCTGATGGTCAGTGTTGTCGCTAGGCGACTGGACAAGGCAGATTCTGGTAGCCCCAGCGAAAGAGACTCGGCGTAATGGCGCGATCAGAGGTTTACGAACTGCAAATTGATGACCACTCGTACGATGAGCGGGTGCAACTGGTACGCATCGACATCGGGGTCAAGAGGGTTGAGGTTGAATACGAGGATGGTCACAAAGCAGTATACTACACGGTGGCTGAGGTGCTGAAGAGGCAGAAGGCCGCACAGAAGTCGGAAACTTCCTCGGAAGCAGCCTCCGGCAAGAAATCGGTTAGGCGCAGGAGATTCAGTCGGTGAAACGAGTTGACCAAAGGCGGATACGGCTGCTCAAGGATGGGCTTGCTCCATTTGAGGCTCGACAGATATCCAAGAGGACGGACATTCGCCTGGCAGACCCGGAGTTGAAGGCGCTGCGTCGAGATCGGCGTGCGGGTCTGAGAGCGGCCAAGGCAGTGGGCTTGGGCAAGCGGTCTTTCAACAGGGAGATCAGGTTTGACTACCGGACAATGGGGTTCACGGACAAACGTGATCGTCTCGATGCACTGCAACAAGTTGCCCGGATAGCGAACCGCCCACAGGTGGTCAAGGCCATTCGGATTGCCAGGGTCAACCGCGAGACATCCGCTGGTACCGAAGGGCGTATCCAAATCTTGCGTCGCGCTGGTTTCTTCGGATGGGAAGCGCGTCTGCTTGCCACGATGAAGGACATCCACCCGACGCTGCGGCGGTCCACCTTTGAGAGTCAAACCTGGCAGGCCATGATCCGGCACCACAAGGACTTCGTCGAGAAGATGATGGGAAAGGCGGCGGTCAGGGTACGGAAGGAGATGGGCGCTGATCGGTGGAACGAACTCACTTCCTCCCAGAAGAGGCGGCTTGCCCGGCAGAAGCTCGACAAGATGCTGAGGATGCTGTACGCGAGCGGAAAATATGATCCCTGGTCGTGGCTGAAGGCTGAGTATCGCCCTAAGCGTATACCGAGAGGCTACGAGGTCGTGGCACGCAAGGGGGCGAAGAAGAAGATCAAGGGGCTGCTCGGAACGAAACGACAGGCTGAGATGTTCTTCGATTAGGGAGAGAGTACAAGTGCCAGAAAAGGGCGGTCATATCACCGAAGAACATAAGGCAACCATCGGTGAGGCGGTTCGGCGGCGGTGGGCCGACCCGGCGTGGGCGGAACGAACGCGTGCTGCGATGGCTGCCGCCGCTCGGCCTCCTCCGACCCCTCGCGGCCCTTTCACTGAAGAAGAGAAGGCAGCTATTAGTGAAAGGCTTCGAGGGCTCTGGCGGAACCCTGACTACAGGGCGCGTCAGAAAGCTAGCCAAGCTATGCGTCCGCTAGTGAGTAGGGAGACGAGGCAAAAGGTCAGCGACGCGGCTCTGCGTAGGTGGGCCAACCCAACTTTCGCGGAACCGAGGCGTGCTGCAATAGCGACTGAGCCTCGGCCTCCTCTCAGCCGACAGGCTAAGAAGAGCATCAGCGAAAAGGCTCGGCGGCGCTGGGAAGACCCTGCTTACAGGGCGCGTGTGATGGCTAGTCAAAAAGGCGCTGTGCGTCCGCCGGCGAGCCAGGAGACACGAGACAAGATTAGCCGGGCGCACATGGGCATGAGGCCAACAGAGGAGACACGGGAGAAGTTGCGGGCCGCTACTCTGGGGACGAAACGTAGAGTAGGTCTGAAAAACACCCCAGAGGCAAAAGCCAACATGAGCCGTGCTCAGAAGAAAGTCTGGCAGCGCCCTGGGTTCGCGGCAGCCCAGCAGCGGCGCATGAAGATGGGGCAAGCGGTACGCCCGACGGGGCCTGAGAGGGTTGTGTGGGAGGTGCTTGACCAGACCTTTCCTGGCGAGTGGGCTTATGTTGGGGATGGCTCGGTGGTGATTGACGGCCTGTTCCCTGACTTCATCCACGAGGACGGGCAGCGGCTCATCATAGAGGTCTTTGGGGACTACTGGCACAGAGAGGATGTAGCCCCATACCGAGGGACGGAGAAGGGGCGCATCGAAGCCTTCGCGGCTGAGGGGTATCGAACGCTGGTGATCTGGGAGAGCCAGTTGACTGACATGGCGATGGTGGAACAGAGGGTTAGGGAGTTTGCGGCAGCATGAGAATCGGCGAGGTGATGAGCGGCGCTGTGTTCTCTGAGGACCGGACACGGCGGTACAAGCTGTGGCGGGTTTGGGACCCGTCGAAAGGGAGGGTGCTGTTCATTGGGCTGAACCCCTCTCGGGCCGGTGAGGTTCGTGCTGACCCGACACTTCGGCGCTGCATCGATTTCGGTAAGAGGTTGGGGTATGGGGGGATGTTCATGGGCAACCTGTTCTCGATTATCAGCCCTGATCCGTACGTCCTTCCGTTCGAGGTTCGAGTCGATGAGGTCAACCGGAATGCACTGTTGGAGATGGGGGAAGAGGCGGAGACTGTCGTTGGGGCTTGGGGTGTACAGGGCTCGAAGTGGTATCGCAACGACTTGGCGAGAGAAGACTTCAAGGACATGATGTGCTTGGGGGTTACGAAGAGCGGGGAACCGAAGCACCCGCTGTACCTACCAGGCCACCTCAAGCTGATGGCGCTCCCGCTAGTCAAGCAGGCAGAGAAGGTAATGTGATGGCAGCAGGCGAAGGGCAGAGGAACCTGTTTAACGAACCGTCGGTGTCCATTCCCGACAACCCGACGCTGGAGCGGGCGGCGATCAAGCTGCTCAAGTTGGTGGAGGGTGATCCGTCGCTTCTCAGTGGTGTCAAGGTCGGGGAGATCGACCGAAAGATACGGTTCGCTTTCTGGATGGAGAACGGGCTCAAGGATATTTTGGCACCGGATCAGGTTGGTGCTGTGGAAGCGTTTGTTATGGACCCGAAGCGGTGCATCGACCCCGAGGTGATCAACCGGGCTCGTCGGTGGCTGACGGAACATGACCGGATTCGGTTGCCCAGCAAGGCCGTTCAGGCGGCTGAGAGGGATAGAGCACGCCTCTCAGGGGCGTTCAAGGGATAGTGAGGAGATGGTGATGAAGTTCGGAGAGAACCACAAAGTCGATATTGAAACCGTGACCGGCGAGGAAGCCCCTGTCTACCTGGAGTTCTTGGAGCATGAGCACCAGCGGCATCAGCATGAGATTGATAATGCTGTGGCGATGGTGAAGGAACACCAGACGGCGGAGAAGTTCTGGGAGTCGGCAATCCTCCGCCACGAAGAAGCACGGGATGCCTGCGGTGACTTGATTGATACAGTTGCCGCCCGGTGGCCAGCGGCAAGATGATTAAGGCATCGGCGGCGTGTGGATAATCCTTGTGAGGAAGTTGTAATGATGACCGAGCCACATCCGGGGCTACACAGAGAAAGCGAGGGGGGATGGTGAGCCCGCGATGTACGGATTGCGGAGAACTGGAAGTCGAAGCCGGCAACTACCGTTGTCGTCAGGGGCGCTTTGACCAGAGCCGGCGGCGAGAGTATGTCCGCTGGGTCGATGTCAAGGAACCTATCGCTGTGGTGCGCCTGGCCCAGAAGGACTGCGAGGTCAACAGTCCCGGTTCACCGAAGAGAGAGCGGGTCTACGTCGGGGTGGCGTCGTGACCGTCCACGTCTACACAGCCCCCAACAAGCGCATGAGGCGACGCTGCCCATACTGCGAGAAGATGGAGTATGGGAACCGCCAGGACTTCTACGACGGCTCATACTTCTTCTTCGACTGTGGTACGAGTATGGTGCCCGGTGATGACTGTATGCTCTGGTCACCGCCGCCGAAGAAGAAGTGCCACCTCTGCCGGAAATCCTTCAGTCCCATCGAGATGATTCAGCACCTGGCGGAGCACCACCGCATCACTGGGGAATGGCCGCGTCGGTTGGTGCTGGAGAGGTTGTAATGGCTAACCAAACGATCAGGGTGACGCGAGAAGAAGCCAAGAGCGCAATCGCTGTGCTGGGGGTATGCGACTATGAGTTCAGGTTGGGGAAGGCGCAGAGGGAGTTTCTTCGGCTGCTGAGAGGTGTGGAGCCGTGGGGCCGGTCTGTGGTGGTGAAGAAGACGGAGGGGAGGGCGTTCCTTGCCGCTCTTGACTGGTATGGAGCCAAGAGGGGCCTGGGCGGCTCGCTGGTGTCATTGAGGTTGAAGGTGGTGGTGGCGTGGCCCCATCTGGGGGAATACGGCGTACCCGAGGCGGACCATCTGGGGAAGGTGTGCTACGAGGAAGTGAATGGCCGTGTCTTCCCGTCGTCGGGATCGTGGGGCCAGTTGAGCGAGGGCAATAGGGTGCCATGGCGGCTTGCAGGGTTGGCGGTCGTCGGAGAGAGTCTGAAGGGATGACGACAGCGACGGAGAAGCCTTTTGTCGATACCTTGGTCGAATTGCTTCCCACGATGATGGCCGCAGTGTTGGCTATCTTCTCGACAAATAGTTTGATGGGACAACTGTGCCAGCCGCAGTTCACTGATACGCCTGGGAATCCCCATTGGCGGCTGGAAGAGGAGTACGAGTGGTTGGAGCGGTGCGCCTGGGCCAGAGCGGTATTCCAGGGATTGTTCTTCTCGCTGTACGAACAGCAGATGGTGGCGGAGACGATCAAGAAGGCAGTAGAGGTCTGATGGAGACCAATACTCAGGGGAAAGGATTGAGAATCATGAAGCGTCTGCTAAGGAACCCTTGGAAAGTAGTCGGCATTGCCTTTGCTGGGGTCGCCACGTTTCGGGTCTTCTTCATCGCTTGGGAAGGAGCCTTGGAAGATGTCAATCTTGTATGGGGCGCGTGGACTTTCGTTCTCCCAGTGCTTGGTTCGCTGGCAGTGATGGTGATTGTTGCGTTGTCCTGGCCGGCGGGATGGGGAACGAGGACGAAAGACGGCCACCGGAAGCGGTAACCTTATGGAGATCAACACCCAGGAAGACATGGACCAAGCAAAGCTGGAATACTTCCGTTACCTGAGGGGGTTGAAGGATTGGCCGGAGGGAGTCGATAGCGAGAAGCAGCGAGCCGTTCACATAGGAGTGAGTACGGCGTCGCTGTTCAACTGGCGTCGTGTCTACGATTGGGAGAATGCCGAAGTGTCATGGGATGACTACGAGATTTGGCGTCGTGATGGCCGTGCTATGGGAGGGTACACGCGGCGGGCTGATCTCCCTGTTGGCTACAAGACCTGCCCGAAGTGTGAAGGGGTAGGGGAGATACTCTGCCACGGTAAGGAGCATCATATGCAGCGGAGTCTGATGTGGGCCGGTTCCTGGCATGGGCGTGCGGTGACAATTCCCTGGTTGAAGGATCGAGAGACTTGGACACGAATCCCTGGTTGGGCGATGGCATATGTGGCTCCTGGAGGGTGGGGTAATCTAAAGGTGTTCATCAGTGTGGACGTGGCTCCTAACTGGGGAGGTTGGAGTGGCGGCTATATGTTCCCGAACGACTTCGAGTTGTTCAAGGGGCATCGGCTGTACTGGCGTCTTGTGAAATGGAGCGGTCGGGAAGGTGTCGAGGTTTACCACGAGCCGATTCCTGAATTGGAGGCGGTGTTGGGTATGATTGAGAGCCCTGCTTTGCTTGAAATGGCGGGCCAGGTGGCTTGACAACACCACCGCGAGGGTATAACCTACGAGGTAAGTATGAAACCAACGATACATATCCATGATTGTTTGCGGTGCGACCATCGATGGCCGAGCAAGAATGAGCACCCGACGATCTGCCCCAGGTGCAAGTCGCCATATTGGGACAAGCCCAGGAAGGTGAAGTAGGCGGAGGCGGTGGAGGAGTAGGATGCCGACACTGATCGGGTACCACGGTTACGTTGACAAAGAGGGCAAAGGCTTCCTGGTCAACAGCGATGGGGATGTCTGTGACAAGGGGCCATACCTGGAGTGGCTTCTGAATGCCGTCGGCGAGGGCGTTTCGCACATCGCCTACGACATGGATGCCTTCTGCGCCGTGTTGTTCAAGCTGATCGACCTGACGGTCGAAGAAGCCCAGAAGATGATGGACAAGGACGGTCGGCTTCACGTCAACCCGTATAGTTTGACCTATTTCGCAGGCAAGTATTTTTCGGTCAAGACCGGTGGATACGGTGGGACATTCTTTGGCATGACTAACGCCGAACAATACTTCGAGGGGCCGTCTATCGAGGACAACGCTGATCCGGCGTACTCGATTCAGAAGGCGGAAGAGGCCAGGGATAAGGGGAGGGAAGTCAGCAGAATCTTCTACGACCTGAAGTGGTCTGCTCAGACGTTGACGAGTCCGATCCGTAGTCTGGAGAAGACGAAGCTAAAGGGGCTCAATTGGCCGACACACAAGGATTGCCCGGCGGAAGTCAACGACTTGGCCTTGAGGTCATGTCGTGGGCCTTGGATTGAGGCGTTCTCGTTGGGCCATTGGCCGGAGGCTTATGACTATGATCGTGTCAGTAGTTACCCGGCGGATTTGGCAGAATTGTATGATACACGGCGCGGAGACTGGATTCTGAGCCCCGAGAAACCCGAGGGAGCCGTCTATGGGTTCGTGGACGGCGAGGTTGATATCCAAGCGCCATTCAGTCCGGTCCTGTACCGTGGTGCGGATGCCGGAGGAGATTTCACGTACTCACCTACCGGTCCTAGGCCGGATCAGATCACCAACTTTGACCTGGACTTCATCAGGGAGTTTGGCCTCGGCGATATGAAAGTTGAGACGGGGTGGTGGTGGATTCCGAACGGGGGACCACAATACCAGCCTGCGAAGGGGCTCATCCGTCATTTGTTCGCGGAGCGTGAGGAAACCGAGGGTCTGAAGCGGAAGTTGATAAAAAGAGCGTCAAGTGCGCTCTGGGGTAAGACATTGGCTATGTCCGGGGATGACTACGCTCCGACGTTCATGCCGGTCTGGGGATCGTTGGTCGAGTCGATGACCCGGTGTGCCGTGGCCCGCTTCGTCCTGGAAAACAAGCTGACGGTCTTGAGCGTGGCGGTTGACGGCATTATTGCCGAGGAGAAGGTGGAGGTGCCGGAGACCGGCGAGATGGGCTCATGGCGGATGTCTCATGCGGGTGGAGTCATCATCCTGTCTGGCGGCATTGCTGCGGTTGAAGGCAAAATCGGTGCCGAAGATTTTTCACTCCGTTTTGATTGGTTGAAGAAGGCCATTGAGGACGCGCCCGAGGCCAGTGAATACCAGATGAAGAAGCTGAACGTCTGTACGCTGGCCTACGCGATGGCGACAGACTATGAGAAGCTGGGGCAGGTCCAGGAGATCACCAAGACGATCATGATCGGGACGGACTCCAAGAGACTCTACTTCGATGCTCCGATGACCGGTGGAGAACTGCTGGCGAACCAGTATGATTCCGAGCCGATGGATATGTCGCTCATCATTGGACAAGGTGTCCAGGGGTGAAGAAGGTCTTGATGGTGATAGGTGCGGTGGCGATGCTGTTCTACATCGGGAACTGTGTGTTGGGGATTGCTGAAGTAGTAATCGGGTACGAGCTAATACCTCATCCACTGCCTCTTCAACTGCCGGAAGAGGAACAGGTGATCAACTGATGACCGGCACGAACAACACACCCTGCATTCGCTGTGGTGGCTGCTGCAAAGCGGTTCCGTGCTATCTGGCGCAGATATGGTGGGGCCTCACAAGAGAGAGCGGGCGTTCCTGCCCAGAACTGCAAGAGAACGACGGGGGCACCTACACGTGTCTTGCGATGGCGAAGAATGACATGATGCGTCGAGAAATCTTGGGGACTGGGTGCCACTATCCTGAGTGGCGACAAGAGCCGGCGCTGGTGGGACAGGGGGTACAAGGCTGATGTTCACAGTGCGTGGGGCGGTCAATAAGGCCCTTGTCATGATCGATGATGTGGATCAAGCCACTCTTTCTCAAATCTACACCTTCCTGGGGCACCCTGCCTTTGCAGGCACTCGCATAGCGATCATGGCCGACTGCCACTATGGAGCAGGGGCAGTGATCGGGTTCACGTGCCAGTTGAATGACTACGTGATTCCGAATGTGGTGGGGGTAGACATCGGCTGCGGTATCGTTGCCTACAAACTGGAGGGCGTCGCGGAGATAGATTACGCGCTGTTCGATGGGTTTGTCAGAGAAAACATCCCGAGCGGCTTCAGCAAACGGCAGGAACCCATCAAGACCTTAGATGCTGAGTTGATTGAAGCTGTTGCCGGTGTAGTCGTGAAGACAGATCAAAACGGAGCAGACGTGTCTCGGTCTATCGGTACACTCGGCGGTGGGAACCATTTCATTGAGATTGCCAAAGATGAGGACGGGGCCTTTTGGCTGCTGATACATACTGGGAGCAGGAACTTTGGGCTCAGGGTTGCAAAGCACCACCAAGGGATAGCTAAGAGGCTGGTGGCAGCCGAGTTCGTTGGTGCTTCGGCCTACAAGGACCTTGAGTATCTGCGGATGGATGAGGGTGGCGCGGATTATCTCCGGGACATGAAAGTGGCGCAGCAGTATGCCGACCTTAACAGGGAGTCAATCGCCGGAATCCTGTTGACAGGGTTCTTTGGATTCCAGCACACTTCTTCACTGGATAAGATTCTGTCAGTCCACAACTACATCAACTTTGATGACCGGATCGTTCGCAAGGGTGCGATCTCGGCTCACGAGGGAGAGAGAGTTATTATCCCGCTGAATATGAGGGATGGCACTATTGTGGCCGTTGGGAAGGGGGCTGAGGAGTGGAACTATTCGGCTCCGCATGGGGCCGGCAGGGTCTTGTCGAGGAATAAGGCCAAGAAGACTCTCAGCCTGGATGAGTTCCAGCAGACGATGGCCGGTGCGGGTGTCTGGACATCGTGTGTGTCTGCCGATACGCTTGACGAGTCTCCAATGGCATACAAGGATGGAGCGGCTATCGAAGCGGTGATTGGTGAGACCGTAGAGGTCACCGGGAAGATGAAGCCGGTCTACAATTTCAAGGCGTCGTAGGATAGGGGGTACAAGGCTGATGGGGTGCTACGAATGCGGTGGTCACATCTGCTATCATGGCTTACAGCGCCGGCGGTATGGCGGTGGTCTACCAGCACGCAGTATCTGCGAGGAGTGCGGAGCAGAAAGGGATGACGGTGGCCGGCTATATGGCTACTCCCTGCCGTTCTACGAAGGGAAGTATGACCGGTCGTCCGAGGGGCACCAAGAGGTATGTCCCAAGTGCTGGAGGAAGCACGAAGGACCGGATATCACACAGCGCATCATCTGGCCGAGGTATTCGGCTGAGGAGATTGTTGAAGCGACTCGCCGGGTCAACTCTGGGTGGGAGTTTGTGTATCAGGGGCTGACTCTGGCTGATGTGGATATCATCATGAACCACTCTGGCTACTGGCGCAAAAAGGAAACCTGTGGAGGCCAGTCCGGCGGGTGCCGTAACCCACTTCACGGGTGTCTGTTCAACGAGATGGGGATACAGCATACGGTCACCTTCAATGATTCTCCTTGGCGAGATGAGCGAGGCCGCTTCACATCGCAGTACGCCACGTGGCGCATCCTGAGGAACGCCGCCGAGGCGGCTTTGCCGGTAGGGGGAGCGAGGTGAAAGGGAAATACATGGCACGCTGGCAACTACAGGAGTTGGTGATTGCTCTCGTCGCACAGGCACTTTGGGAACAGACGTTGAAGAAGGGGGAAAAGTGGTACTGACACACAGTTACATCGGGAAGAAGGAGTGTGGGTGTGTAGTTGCGGCCACTGTGATTGATGGGCAGACGCCTGAGTCTGTAGCTGCTGACGTGGCTGACTTCATTCGAGGTGGGCTCACCATCGAGAGGGTAGAGAGCGACTTCGTCCGGCTGCATTTCGGTGAGTGCCCTCACGACAAGACCATCCCGATGGCCGGAGGCAGTAGGAGGTAAGGGGCAATGATAGACGAATGGATTGTTGCGGTTGGGATGTTTCTCTGGGGCGTAGGGTTCACTGTAGGCGCGACAGTGATGGTGCTGGGCGGGGATTTGATGGGGGGCGGTCTGTTTATCGTCGGGCTACCCGGAATGGGTGTGGGGATAGAGCAGGCGGTAGAATTGTGGCTAGAGGGTAAGGGGCAATGAATTGGGATGGCCCTGCTTTCAGGGGCATAATGACGGGCTCTCTACTGGCCTTTGGGGCGCTATGCGTTGTTGAAGGGCCGGTGTGGCTCGGGGTAGTCTTGTCGGTGTTGGGCGTTGTTGATTTGGCGTGGACCTTCGGCCTACCACAACGCGTCTGTGGAGGTAAGGGGTAATGAACCCAGCACAGGTCGTCGTCACCGTCTATGTTGTCCTCGGCATCCTTTTGACGCTAAGGCCTTCCCTCCGCCTCCTGCGAGAGGGGGAATCGGTGGGTAGAGTGAATCTGTTTGCTGGACTCAGCATCCTTCTGTGGTTGCCCATCTTGGTAGGGTACGTGATATTCAGGGTGTGTGGAGGTGACTGGGACAAGGTGAAGAGGCAATGACAGAACGGACGGTTACCAGGCACCACCCGAGGTATGAAACCTGCCACTGTGGAAAGACGTACTGCTGTGTTTGCCACCACCTCTGCCCGGACTGTGGGCTTGCAGACGATCCGGCACTACTGCCTCCCGGCCCGGTATTCTGTCGGGAGGGTCCTAATGAGATGGGGAGGAAGGATTGATGTCGACACCGAGGGAGAAGGTAGCGTGGGCAGGTTGCAAGTTGCTTCATGGCCCTGACAACGAGGGGGGGCGTCGATGGACAAACTATGCTGAGGGTTTGCCTCTCTTGGAACTGAGGTGCCG
>SDBS01002294.1_pt1 | contig 19233 bp, 14 predicted proteins | sample 2277091 | NCBI WGS metagenome assembly SDBS01 (sample SAMN10404972, study PRJNA504765) | marine sediment metagenome | isolation source: marine sediment core GS10_PC15, 163 cmbsf | place: Arctic Ocean: Southern Knipovich Ridge | collected 2010 | reverse complement strand
CGTCAAGTTCCTGGATCGAGAGACCTAAGCCCCCAGCTACTTCTTCTTGGAATTGAGCGCGAAAAACGGATGTATCCATGGAGATATGACCGTCAGGGATCGACCAGAGGAAATCGCGTAATGCAAGCAGATATGCCTGGGAATCGTCATCCTGCTCAGCTTGTTCGAACTTTGGTCGATATTCGTTCTCCATCGCTTCCCAATCGATTGATTTGTGTTCAGTAAAAGCGTATTCCGTTCGCATCTTCTCCAGTATGGCATCGAATGCATCCACGTAGCCCATCCCAGAAAAATCATCCAGGGCAATCTGCTCCGGTTCCAGGAGCGTCACATCCAGCGTGCTCGATCGGTCGAAGATAAACGGGTCGCTGTCGAGATCTACGAGAATCCATCCTTGTGGGAGCCCGACAATGGGATCATCATCCGTGAAAAGAAGCCCGTCCTCACCAAAACCACTTGGAAATCCCTGGGAATGATCAGGTGCGTAGACCAGGTACTTTCCCCCATAGACTTCGCGGTAGCTATCCCGATCGTCGCTGACGAGTGTTGAGGCATATGCTGTGGACCAACCTCCTCCATATTGATCGCGCTTCTCAAGGTAGGGATCACCCCAGATGTTTGTCCAATAGGCTACGGCGAACACCATCACGCCAGGGTCATCTTCACCATCGAGATCGACATCTCGGAGAGTTCCTTCGGGCACTTCTGGCATCGTGAGCTTATAGGTGAAAGGAGAGGTGTAGAAGTCAGAAGTGATCTGACCCAATACCTGAGACTCGATCGGGAAGATGAAGTTTCTGTCTCGGTCGACGAAACCGGCCTGATCTTCGAGAATCACGAGGGGTTCGGCCACGCCCGCTGTGAAGAAGGGGTTGGTGTAAAAAAGCTCGCCGCTCACAGAAGTCGCACCACCTTCATCATTGACGATATCCGCAGGGGGGAATTGCGCACCTGCGATCGAGAAACCTCCGGTGTCATCCTCATTTCCTCCGCGCTCTCCCCCACCGAGGGCCCCACAGGATGTTATGAGAAGGGCAAGCGCGATGATGAGTGGATAAAATCGAAATCTGCGAAAATCCATGATGTTCTCCTTGCTGATTCACTCCAGGACGTTCAGGCTGAGCATGCGGATTCCTTCTTTGAACGATCTCTCGAATACGGCATGCACATTGCCATGGGAAAGGACGAGGTTCTGGCAAATGATCCAAAACCCAGACACTATCCTACTGGATCTACCTTAAGGTCAGTTTAGAAAAAGCCAGCTTGTGATATACACAATCTGCGCATGGAACGATGGTCTGTTGTAGCAGGGCTTTAATATCGTGGCAAGTCCGGGTCCACGCGAGTAGCCCATTCATTAATCCCACCCTTGAGATTCTTGATTTTCTTAAAACCGGCGCCTGCGAGAAGCTCTACTGCGCGCGCTGATCGAGTGCCCGATTTACAAAAGATGACCATATCATCGGCGCTGTCGAACTCATGTAATCGAGATGCGAGAGACCCGAGTGGGTACAGCTCAGCGCTCGGGAGGCTTGATATTTCCAATTCATGGGGCTCTCGCACATCGATGAGACGCATAGGCTTGCCTTCAGTCAGAATTTGATTTAATTCATCAACTTCCATCTCCCATTCAGATGGTAAACGACCATCTTCGTGATCGTGTCCTGGAACACCACAAAAATCCTCATAATCTATGAGCTGCTTGATATCCGCTTCTGGTGAACATACCCTACAACTTGGATTTTTCCTCAAACGGACTTCGTCGAAAGTCATGCTGAGCGCATCATATATGATGAGCCTGCCAACCAGCGTCTCGCCGATTCCGAGCAGAAGCTTCAAGGTTTCCGTCGCCTGGATGGAGCCGATGGTCCCCGGGAGGACGCCAAACACACCGCCTTCGGCGCAGGACGGCACAAGCCCGGGAGGTGGTGGTTCTGGAAATAAGCAGCGGTAGCAGGGACCTTCTTGAGCCCAAAATACACTTGCCTGTCCTTCGAATCGAAATATGGATCCATAGACATTCGGTTTACCGCTGAGCACACAGACATCATTTATAAGATACCGAGTGGGGAAATTGTCGGTCCCGTCGACGATGAGATCGTACGGTTCAACGATTTCGAAGGCGTTCTCCGATGTGAAAGGTTCATCGTAGGTGCGGATCTCGATGTCCGGATTTAGATCGAGCAAACGGTCTCGAGCGGAATCCACCTTTCGGTCACCCAGCCGGGCGGTCCCGTGAACGATCTGTCGCTGCAGATTGGTGAAATCGACGACGTCGTAATCTACCAATCCCAATTTCCCTACGCCGGCGGCGGCAAGGTACATCGAAACCGGAGAGCCCAGCCCTCCGGTGCCAATGATGAGAACGGAGGACGCTTTGAGTCTTTCCTGCCCAGCCAGCCCAACCTCGGGCATGAGCAGGTGACGGGAATAGCGCAGGATTTCGCCATGGGTAAGTTGCACTTTGTTTCGGTCTTTAATCGTGATAGTCATTTCAGGATCCTGTCAGTTGTTGCGTTATGCCTCACTGTCGGAGGTGTGTCCGGTGATAAGTTTTATCAATCGTCCTGATTCCTTTTGTACCGATGAGCCTGATCGCCTAACTTGCCCAGCCACCGGCAATGCTGGGAAGAATCATGACGCGGTCGTCCTCATCGAGGGGAGTATCCAAGCCGCGCAAGCTCCGAGCATCATCCTCGTTCACAAAGATATTAACATATGGGCGAAGACTTCCTTCTGAATCGAATAAGTGAGGGCGGATACTTGGACAACTTTCGGACAAATCCTGAAGCACGGCCCCTACAGTCGTGCCCTGGACTGGGACTTCTTTTTTCCCTTCAGTATATGAGCGAAGAGGTGTAGGAATACGAACGGTAATCATTTTTACTCCTTACTGCTGGACGTTTCAAGGATGGTTATTTCTTCTTCATGGAACCGGGTTCGGTCTTCCGCCAGCAGCCAGGCACGTGAGACCGTTCCCTTTCCCTCTTCCACTGCTGTAATTATGTAGGAATACCAGGGAAGTGCCCACTGCTTATCGACCTCGGATGGTTCGGCAGGATGATCGGGGTGGGAGTGGAAGATGCCGATGACCTCGCGATTAAGTTCTTCTGCCTTCATCTCTGCCGCAAGCATTTCCCGGGGCGCGATAAGGTAACGGTGATGGCGTTCGCTCGAGTCGGATGCATTATTGATCGGTAGGATGTCGGTCACAATCCTGGACTCCAACTCCGTAGTTCCAAGAATGACACCGGCTCCTTCCTCCGGGTAACAGCGCTCGCCATGTTCTTGAATCGTTGAGAGCAGGAGTGACGTGAGCACGATCGTCATGATGTGCCCCAAAAGGACTGCGAAAGATACTTTTCGCCAGAATCAGGAAGGATGACGACGATGACGCCATTCTCCATCCGCGTGTCGAGATTCACGGCAGCATGCAAGGCCGCGCCGGAGGAGATGCCGAGCAGGAGACCATGATTCCTGGCAAGAATCCTGAGCAGGTCGTAGGTCTCCTCAGTCGACACCCTCACCACCTCGTGCGGGACGTTTTCGTTGTAGATCGGTGGGATCGGGCTGGAATCGAAATGCTTCAAACCATCCAGTCCATGAAAGGGATTGTCGGGTTGAACTGCTATAAGGCGAATATCTTTGTTGAACTCTTGCAGATATCGTCCAGTTCCCATCAAGGTCCCGCTGGTCCCAAGCCCTGCGATAAAATGCGTGATACGGCCCTCGGTTTGCCGCACGATCTCGGGACCTGTGGTCCCGTAGTGCGCCAGCCAATTTGCGTCATTGCTGTACTGGTCCGCAAAAAAGTAGCGTTGTGGGTTTGAATTGGCCATCTCCATGGCGACCAATCGTGCGCCATCCGAGCCCTCGAGGGGATCCGTGAGAGTGAGTTCCGCGCCGAGCGCACTCAGCCGTGACAAACGTTCAACGCCCGCGTTTTCCGGGATCGCTAGATGGATGGGGATTTGTAAGGAAGCACCGAGAGTTGCATAGGCAATCCCCATGTTCCCGGAAGTCGAATCAAGTAGGACGCGATCTCTATCGAGCGCACCCGACGTCAGCGCCGCTTCGATAATCGCAGAAGCAGGCCGATCTTTTACAGAACCGCCCGGGTTGTACCATTCTGCCTTCCCGTAGATCTCAACAGGCGACCTGTAGTTTTCAATCAACCCGTCGAGCCGAATTAAGGGTGTGTTGCCAACGAACCCGATCAAGTTCGGCTTTTGGATCAGACGACCTTTTTTACCAACGTCACTTTTGGTTCTTGCCTCGATTTTTAATGCTGAACTCATATTGTTCCTTCAAGGGAGGGTGGATATTTAATAGAAAAAACGTGCTCACTCGTCCGCATGCTCGGATAAAGCTGAGGTGAATTTGCGGAGGCTGATCACACGTTCCTGAAGGGCTGTTCGATGGTTTATGGGGTATTCAATCGCCCGACGATTGTTATGAGAGATGAGGTGATCAACGACTCCGCGTGCTACATGTGCAGATGTACATCTGTTTTGTCATGATATGATCTAACCATATTAGGATACGGATTGTCAACATTTTACCTTAAGAACGATGATTTGAGGGATAAAGTGTCTGGAGCCAGGGGAGATCGGACGCGAATGTGTTTTGTTTAGACCCGTGTATAACTCCCGAATGACTACCCACTCAGGAAGGGAGTAAAAATGACGGGATGAAGGATACAACATGGGATCGCAACGTTCAGAGATGTCCAACATCCATATGAGATGCGACTTTTTTTCGCAGGTACACAGGCTCCTGGAAAGTTTTTCGAGGCGAAGGGACTGTGGTCACATAGAACTTGTGTGTGTAGAATTGCTATAATGTACCGCTGATCGGAGTGGTGGGTCCCATTTATGGACTATGAACCTGATGAGGTGACCTCGAATCCCCCAGCGCGTGGTGTGATGCGTCATCTGGGTGTCGCCCTAATTGTGGGCGCAGTCTTGGCCACTCTGTTTACTGCCTGGACACCAGCGAGTTTGAGTCCTGGTGAGCTGGCAGGGCAGCTTATTAGCATGCTGGAAGGAGAGCCCTCAGCGCCAGGACTGAGTGTTTCCACCTCAGGTGGTGCTGATGAGAGTGATGCGCTGCGAGTTGGTGTGATCATCGGACATCTTGGAATTAACCCAAGCACGGATGCCGAGGACCCGGGTGCGGTTTGTGCAGATGGGTTCACCGAGCTTGAATTGAATCGGGCGATTGGGACCCGTACTGCAAGAGCGCTTGAAGCTGCGGGGCTCGAAGTGGATATCCTGGAAGAGTTTGATCCACGTCTTTACGGATATCGTGCCGTTGCGCTTGTTTCAATCCACGCAGATGCGTGTGTTTCGATCAATGACCAGGCGACGGGGTATAAAGTCACTGCTGCGCTGGATACGGTCGTGCCGGATCGAGCACAACGCTTGGTGGATTGTCTGATTGATCGCTATAGACGGTCCACAGATATGAATTTTCATAAGGGCAGCATTACGCGGGATATGACCGAGTATCATACGTTCAATGAAATCCATTCTCAAACACCTGCGGCGATCATTGAAACAGGTTTCCTCTATCTTGATCGAGATTTCTTGATGGAAAACCCTGAGTTGGCGGCTCGCGGCATTGCCGAAGGCGTCTTGTGCTACATCAATAATGAGCCGATCTCTATTTCCGGAGATGAAGGACCATAATGAATTCAGCCACTTCGGGTTCATCTTCGTATGAAGAGATACTTCGCCATGCCAAGCACGCGGTGCGGCAGGGTGATAAAGCGGAGGCACGCAGGCTTTCTAGGCTGGCGAGCAGGCTCGATCCAGAAAAGGAAGAGCCATGGCTGTTGCTCTCCGGTTTGTCAGAACCTCGTCCGGGACTGGCCTATGCTGCAAGAGCGCTCGAGATAAACCCGGGGAGTAAGTCGGCAAAGAAGGCAATTCGCTGGCATGTTCGCAGGCTGCCTCGGAAGGAACGAAAAGAGGCTCTCCGTGAAGCGCGTATCCCGGAAGACTTTATCCCGAAGATCATTCCCCTCGACTCTCTTGCACAGAGCAAGTTGTTATCAACCAGGGTTGTCATTTCCGCGGTCGTAATCGTGATCGGACTGGGGATCTGGGTGGGTGGAAACCCTGTGGATGCACTCCAACCGCAGGCAGCGACCGACCCGCTATCGAAGGCCACACATACGCCCACCCCTACGAATACGCCTACGCCTACAGCTACGCCGACAAACACCCCCACGCCAACCTTAACACCCACGGTGACCCCCACAAGGACTCCACCGGTGTTGTCGCATCTGTCAACCTACAACATCCCTGAGGATGAACTTCCCAGTGAGGGGCGATGGATCGATGTAGATCTAAGCGAACAACGAGTAAGAGCCTTTCAAGGCTCTGAACTCGTGCAGACTTTCGTAGTCTCCACTGGAACAACGGCACATCCCACGCTCACCGGCCAATACCGCGTCTATATCAAATTAACCTCGACGGCCATGGCAGGTCCTGGCTATTATCTCCCCGGGGTCCCTTACACGATGTATTACTACCGTGGGTATGCGCTCCATGGGACATACTGGCATGATAACTTTGGTGTTCCCATGAGTCATGGGTGTATTAACTTGAAGACTCCCGATGCTGAGTGGCTCTTTAACTTCTCCTCCCCGGGGACGCTCGTAAACGTCCATCTCTAGCGCACGCAATCCGGTTCAGTTGAGATCGGATCTGGATCCCGACGAGTGCAACGAGGGGCCATCCACGCGATCAATCGAATGAATGGGTCATAACAGGCTCCCCAGAAAACTGATTGGCCTTGCCGCTTATCCCCGTCGCTCTAATTTGGTAAGATACATACGAACGTTGTTGTCTACATTTGGAGCGAATAATTGATGTCACGATCGGCGCTTTTTCGAGGACTTGTGGTGGACGATCATGATCGTCCGGTAGATGTGGCTGTAGTCGGCGACGAGGCCTTCTACGTGGTCGATGATGATGGTTTTAGCAGGCATATTGATAGCGAGTATGTCGACCGGCAAGTCTTACAACATTTCCAGAGCCTCATTGACGGGAACGAGGAACTTGTTAGCGAAGGAACCATGAAAATGATCGGGCAGGATGATATTTTCACTAAGGCAGCCATCGAGGCCTCTTTGAAAGACATGGATTCTCAGTTTGATACTCTTCTCCAGAGCGATTTTCCTGATGATGCTCGGCAGATGTTGGGGATGATGGGATTTCGTGTGGTCATCGACCTGCATGGGGATGTTATCCGTGTCGAACAACCGGAAGGACCGGGTGAATACCCGGATTGATGAGATCATGAAAGATTCTTTTTCTTAATGAGTGAAACGCACTCGGCGCTTACGCGAGAATCTTGCGCTAACAATATTCATACAAGTGTAAGATAGGATTGAGTACAAATAGAGTTGAGGGAGAATTATGAACTTAAACGACTATACGCTTGATGTAAGCGAGGCAACTTTTGAAAGCGAAGTTGTCATGCGATCGCATGAAGTGCCCATCGTCGTGGATTTTTGGGCCGAATGGTGTGGTCCTTGTCGGGATTTAGGCCCCCTTCTGGAGCGCCTCGCGATTGAGGCAGGAGGCGCCTTCATCCTGGCAAAAGTGAACGTGGATGAAAATCCCAATCTTGCGATCCGTTTTGGTGTCCAGGGGATCCCGGCTGTAAAGGCGTTCAAGCTAGGCAGCGTAGAGGCAGAATTTGTTGGAGCTCAGCCGGAGCCGGTTGTAAGACGATTTATCTCCCAGCTTGCGCCGAGCAAAGCCGAGCTTGCAGTCCAAGAAGCGCAGAGCCTTTTAGCCACGCGACATTGGGTTGAGGGGGAGACGGCTTTTCGTGAAGTATATGAAGCAGATCAGGATAACGCCGCAGCCGCGCTGGGTTTGGTAAAAAGTCTTCTCATGCAAGGCAAGGGCATCGAGGCGGAAGCCATCATCGGATTTTTCCCGGCAGGAACTGAATGGGCGGAAGCCGAGAAGCTGCGGCCGCTGGCCAAACTTCTATCTGAGGTTGAAGAAGGAGAACCATTTCAGGATGAGGATGAACTTTCTGCGGAGTTGCATCAATCAGCACGATTGATCATCCACGGAAACATTCCTGCAGCGATGGATGGCTTCCTTGATATTTTACGAGTGGACAAAACATACAAGGATGGACTGCCGAAGCAGGTGCTGCTGGCGCTCTTCGCACTGCTTGGAGATGAGGATCCGCTCACTCGTCAATACCGGGATGAGCTGGCTTCGATACTTTTTTAAGGGGCTGTCACGAATGTTCCGTGAAAGCGCTCACATTCAAAATTACATTAATGTGTCATTTCGAACCCCCCAGGGGGGGAGAAATCCCCTATCAAGCTCAATGACAGGAATTATGGATTGGGGATTTTCTCTGACTAGAGAGTAGATCTTTAAAGCGATCTTGAGGGTTTCGATTCCCAGAGTTTGGCACTAAGACTCACACGTGAGAGGGATTTCTCGCTGCGCTCGAAATGACACGAGGACAAGGGATGAGGCAAAAAGGGAACGAGCAAGAAGGCTCGCACCTATGGCTGGTTGCCTTGCTTCGTAAAAAGTGCTGCCCTTTTCAGACAGCCCCTGTACTTCTCAGAGCCTCAGAAAATGCCCCCTCGTTCACAAAGCCGTCAATTCACCGTAGGTTCACCCAGAATTAGCGTCCCCCAACTAGTCGGATTGGCTAATTTCCTCGTAATCACGCTGGAGACCATCGATTGCCACGTTGCCGACCCGGGCAGGTCATTATCGGATAGGGATAACGCAAATCCGTAGGATGCTCCTTCGGAGGGTGTGATCCCAAACACGACCCATGGAATCTTCGCCTCGAGGTCATATCCTTCACCACGCTTGATGGCCTTTACCACCACGGATGTGAGCCATGATTCCTGCGCTCGTGGATACCAGCGATAGGCTTCCTCTGATCGGGATCCGAAGTTCCCGGGAGAGAGACCAATTTGGAAATCATCTGCACTGAGTGTGGTGGTCGTGAAATCTCCTTTTAAATCCGCATCAAGCTGGATTTCAACATCATCACCCTTGTACATGTACCTTCCACTGGATATCTGCACGAATTTATCATCCGTCCGCTTTACTGCAAGATATAGGTTGGAAGTATCCCAACCGATGTAGTAGATGGCAGAGACATCGCTCGGACCTGTCCAATTCGCCCTTGCATAGGATGGAGCTTGATCGGCCTTATACGCCGTGGTATCCCATTCACTTAGCTCACCGTCGATGATCGGCGCCGCGGACATGAACGCAGCCACAACCGGTGTGCCGTTCGGTCTTTGTCCTGCTGGCACCGTACTTATCGGTGGGGTTGCTGCAGTGTCCTGAGGTGTGCCCGTAGATGTGGGCAGCCCCTCTATGGGAGGTGTTTCTGTGAAGGTCGGTACGAGGATCACGGGGGTGGAGGTGGCCGTAGCATCGAAAATAGCCGTGTGGGTTAGGTTGGGTGTTGGGAATGTGAAGGGAGTCGGGGAAGATGCGCCCGGAAATGAGCATGCACTTACGACGATTGCCAGCAGCATGACAGCAAAGAATGTCCGTGATTTCAGCATACCAACCTCCATGAAATCAAGCCATGTAGGGTCAATTTTACACTTAAACATCGGCAGGCGATATTCTAACCAAGATTGGGTTGAGTTCATGTTCGGCGCTCAGTTTCCGACCGCAAAAAGCCGTGAACCTGGTAGAGGGTTGGATGTAAGCAGCGGGTTGGCCATGAGGAATAATGTTGATTTGATTGGGGTCGATCACCAAACGGTTCTTTGTGGATCTAAAATCATCCTGCCTGACGAGAGACACCGTGCCGCTTTTTGCGGAACGGTGTCTGTAGATCTGGTGGGGCGGGTGGGAGTCGAACCCACAAAGAGTTGCCTCCGGAGGATTTTAAGTCCCCTGCGTCTGCCAATTCCGCCACCGCCCCCCGCAATTATTGTAATCGCGGCGTGGATAACGTCAAGTCAGAATCTGACAGTCATCATGTGTCCTACATCCAGCTCCTTATTCGACTAAAGTCTTCATCCTCTGATGAGGTCACGCCCGGAGCCGAACCTCCGGGCTCAAGGCAGAAGGGCGCTACGCACCCTGAAGCCCAGCCCAAAGGGTTGTCCTTTGGGCTTGAGCTATGAGCCCGGCCATTCATGGGCGGTAGCAATCCCCACCGAAAGATTCGAGAATACGAACGTGGAGATTGCCACGCCTTGGGGCAAGCGTCTCAGCTAATGATATTAATATTTCGGTATCGGGTCGGCAAGTGGATCGGACCCTACGGTAGATCGGGGATCTGTGATGTGTAGGGGCGAGCCTTCGTGCTCGCCCTGGTTATCCATCTGAGGTAATGCCTCAGGGCCGCCACGAAGGGCGGCCCCTAGTGCGCCTGCGAGCGTGCATAGTCAGAGAGGTGAAAGTCCTCTCCAGGCATGCGCTCTCCGGCCTGTAACCGACTGTAACTGCGTCGCCGCGAGGCGGGGTGGAGAGCAACAGGAGGTGAACGACCAGTCCGTAGGATGACGAACTCGAAACGGCCTCGTGTGTCTGGCGAGCCTGCTAGGGAATGGTGAAGCCTGGACCTGCGGAAGCGGGAGAGCCATCGAGCTGATGGGTAGCGTGTAAAAGCGGTGATGGGAGCACATGGGGTGGGTGGAGACGGAATGGTCAGGAAGGCCGTGCACGTGAAGCAGGGAGACCTGTGAGGTGAAAGGAGAGCCGAACAGGAGTCAGATCATAGTAGCGGAGAAGCGCCGTAATGGGCGTGGAGCGAAGGGGGGCAGGAAGGTGTAAGCGTGAAAGATAGACAGGCGGAAGAAAGACCGGCGTGGGAGTGCCAGAAGGCTAAGCAAGCCGGAGAAGCTCAGGACCGGTGGTCCTGGGCGGAACCGAGTGTCTGGACGGAGCGCATGTTGACTGCCCTGGAAGAAGGGGTGAAAAGAGGCAAATCAATGCCTACTTTACGGAGCAAGGGTTGTTCTCCTTAGACGCAGCCTTTGATGCCGCCAGTCAATCCTCTCGGAGGTAACCACCGACTGGAGAGCCGGATGCGGGAGATCCGCACGTCCGGTTCGGAGGGGGGAGGGACCGGGAACTCAACCGGTCCTTCCTACCCCTATCGCGTGGTTGACCAACCTGTAGGGGCGGACCCGTGTGTCCGCCCGCCCTCGGGTCAGAGATATTCGGATGATCTAGCGGAGGCTCCGATGATCCGAGCATTATTTCGGATTTTAAGCAGCGATCAATCGAACTCACCGCTATGCTATAATCCGGCGAAGAGAGGTTTTTACGCATGTTTAAGAACATCACAAAAGTGTTAAGCGGTGATCCGCTGAAAAAACTACTGGATAAATACCGCGAAACCGTGGAGGAAATCAACAGCCTGGAGCCATCCATCCACGCGTTATCTGACGATGACCTTCGCAATAAGACAAGCGAGTTCCGATCCCGGATCTCTACGGGAGAGACGCTCGACGATTTGCTGGTCGAAACTTTCGCTGTTGTCCGCGAAGCGGCCATTCGCTCGATTGGGATGCGTCACTTCGATGTCCAGTTGGTTGGGGGGATTGCGCTTCATCAAGGTAACATCATCGAAATGAAAACCGGTGAGGGGAAGACCCTCGTCGCCACAATGCCCATCTTCTTGAACGCTCTGGAAGGTGAGGGTGTTCACCTTATAACAGTGAACGACTATTTAGCACGTCGTGATGCTCGCTGGATGGGTCCCGTTTTCGATTTTCTGGGGTTGAGTGTTGGCGTACTTCAGGAAGCAGCTCGAACGGAGCATGGGCGCAAAGCCTTCATGTACGATCCAGAGAAGGCGTCCTCTCAAGAGGATGTCCATCAGCTCACCCTCGTCGACCGAAAGCAAGCTTACGGGGCAGATGTGACCTACGGAACGAACAATGAGTTTGGTTTTGATTATCTGCGTGACAACATGGCCCGCACGATCGAGGCTCGCTCTCAGCGAGGTCATTCTTTTGCCATCCTTGACGAGGTCGATAATATCTTGATCGATGAGGCCAGGACGCCCTTAATCATCTCTGGTCCATCACATGACGATCCCGATCTTTATCTTCAGATGGCGCGGGTGGTTAAACAGTTGCGACCAGAAGATTTTGAAGTCAGCGAAAAAGATCGAACGGTAGCATTAAATGAAATTGGTGAGGATCACGTTGAAGAGCTGTTGAATACGCCCTTGCGTGATCCTGATCGACCGGAAGACATCACCCCTGAACAAGCGAGACTTCTTGGTCACCTGGAGCAAGCGTTACGGGCGGAGCACCTCTTCGCGCGCAATAAGGATTACGTGATCCAGGGCGGAAAGGCGATTATCGTCGATGAATTTACGGGCAGATTGATGGCAGGACGGAGATGGTCCGACGGCCTTCATCAAGCGGTCGAGGCGAAGGAAGGTGTGAAAGTACGGCAGGAGAATGTCACCTATGCAACCATCACGCTGCAGAACTACTTCCGGATGTATGCCAAGCTGGCAGGGATGACGGGAACCGCAGTAACAGAAGCGGAGGAGTTCAGCAAAATTTATGACGTGGATGTTGTGCCGCTGCCCACAAATCTTGAGTTTATTGTCATGCAGCCGGAATCTGACCTGGTTACTGTGGGGTATTCGGAAAACGGGAACAAATTCACCTATTTCTCACGAAAGGATGATCCTGATAACAACCCCGTATTCTGGCAGAGGAAAGATTACCAGGACGTCGTCTATCGGACCGAGGAAGCGAAACTGCGTGCCATCGCGCTGGAGATCTTGCGGCGTCATGCCATCGGTCAACCCATGCTTGTGGGCACGACTTCGGTCGAGCTTTCAGAAAGATTATCCAACCGACTTCGAGCCGATGCGCTTCAAAAACTGATGAACATCGAGGTGCTTCGGGATGCGTTCTTAGCGGCGAATGACTTACCAGATGACGGCATCCGTATTGAGGCACTGGAGTTCTTGAACAAGCCGTTAGGCGAGGTGAAACCACAGGACCTTCGACCACTTGCAAGAGAACTGAATGTGTCTCTGAATCCGGCAAGCCCGGAGAATTTAGAACGCGTCCTCCGAATCATGGATCTCGGTGAGATGTATCGTGAAACCGTTGAAGCTGCGTTGAAGAGCGGCATATCGCATAATGTGCTCAATGCCAAGAAACATGATGAAGAATCCGCCATCATTGCATGGGCTGGCTCACTCGGCGCGGTCACGATCGCTACGAATATGGCTGGTCGTGGTGTCGATATTAAACTCGGGGGTGAGATCGCCGAGGAAATTCTTGCCGCCGTGAACCGAGTGCTCCGGCGTGCTGGTCACGAGGATTCTGCAAATATGAGCATAGAGGAGCGTATGGACGCCCTCGGAACTGTCGGGCCTGATGAAATCGGTATTTACGGTTCTGAAATTGAAAAACTAAAATCCTTCATGGCAGACGCGAGTCGAGTGCGCGAAGTAGGAGGATTGCACGTCTTGGGTTCAGAACGGCATGACTCGAGGCGCATAGATAACCAGCTTCGCGGGCGAGCAGCACGTCAGGGAGATGCGGGATCTTCACAGTTCTTCCTGTCGCTTGAAGACGAATTAATGCGGCTGTTTGGCGGTATTCAGGTTTCGAATCTCATGCAGCGTTTGAATATCGATGATTCCGTTCCGATTGGGCATAGCATCGTGAATAAGACCATCGAACAAGCCCAGACCCGTGTTGAGGGAGCGAACTTTGACACCCGAAAGCATCTTCTTGATTATGACGATGTACTGAACCAGCAGCGAGAGGTTTTCTACAACCAGCGAAACAGGGTCTTTACTAAAGATGATTTGAGTGAAGACATCGCCAGCATGCTGCAAGTTGAGGTTGAGGTGCATGTTGAAAGCGCCCTCATAGATCCAGAAGGACCCTGGCGGCTTCTCGCCTGGCTGGAAGAGACACAGCCGACGATTGGGCTTGAATCAGATACCCCATACCCGAGCTACATGCTGAAGCTGCTGCTGGAATCACTTGCGGATAAGAAAGAACCGGAATCCTTGAAGGATGCGCTCCTTGTGATCGCTGAGGATTCCATGAATTCCCATGGGCAGCATCTGGAGAGAGCAATATCGGAGCAATATGCGCGCGTCATCGAACATATTGACGACCAGGTCGAGCAGCGAGTGGAAACTGCTGAGATCGCTGTCGAATCCGCGATGATCGAATCGGAGGAGAGCGGACAACCGGTGAATGCACAGCAGCTTGTAAGTATGGTGGAACATGCTGCCGGGTTGAAAATACAGATGGACTCGGCAAGTTTAGCTGGTGTCCGGGACGATCCTGGTGTATTCCTCGAGCAGATACCTCAGCTGGTTGAGGCAAGCATGGGGGTTCGTTTGTGGGCAGGTTTACTGCACAGCGTCGAGCGCAGGGTGGGCGAACCACTTGGTCTGGAACCACGATTGACGGCACCCATCGATTGGGATCAAGCCGAGCAGGATCTCATGGACGCCTTAAAGACTGTATGGAGGGCACGGACTGAGGGCATCCTGGAGGACATCAAATCGGAATTAGATCAACTTCTCCAGGCTGATGTGCGCATCGATCAAGCTTTGAAACTGAGGTTGCTGATTCAGTTGAGTTATGGACAGCGAAGTTACTTCGATAAAAAGTCTCATCAACGCAGATCGGTCCTCGTCGCCCGACTCTCATATCCATTCTATGCAGCAGACATTATTCCTACTCATGAGCCTGAAGACCTTACTACCGAGGTCCTCGAACACCTGGAACTTGGCCAGCTGACCCTCCAAAGGAAACTGGGAAAGGCAGAATTGGAGCGTCTTGGGAAAGTGAGCGCAGAGAACCTTGATGATCGCACGCGGGAGTTGCTGAGAAACAATCTGCCGGAGGAGACAGTTCAAACGTATATAACTAACCAATCCCTCCTCCCCGCCCAAAGAGATGAAATTGCTCAAATCCTCGGCGCCCAGGTGTTCACACGAGCTCACCGTGAACTCATCCTGAGCGTTGGGGATCAACAGTGGGTGGAATACCTCACCGAGATGGAAGCTCTAAGAACTTCAATAGGCCTGGAGGCATATGCACAGCGAGACCCTCTCGTCCAGTACAAAAGCCGAGCGTTCGATTTGTTTGGGCAGCTCCTTGCGACTATCCGGGCAGGGGTGGTCTCGAAGATATTCCGCTTGCGGGTAGCGAGTAAATCAGCCGGCGCAGCCGTGGAGCCGCGCACCCAGGCGGCTCAGCTTAAACCAAACATGAAAGCTCAAGAAGCTGAAAGTGAAAAACCAAAAAAGCGTCGAAAACGGCGTCGAAAACGACGCTAGCTATTAAGTTAGGTATGAGATTCATTCGAGTCTCGCGCTGGTCTTTATTCCTCCGGGTGCACAAAGATGGATAATGGAACCGTTCCAATTGAAGCTCGTGCTGAAGGGATTCCGTCGAAAATCCCAAAAATCGATCTCCATCGACATCTGGAAGGTACGGTCCGCCTCGACACAATCGCTGAGATCGCAGGTCAGTTCGATCTAGATCTGCCTCGCGATAAGGAGAATCTTCGCCGTCAGGTGCAGGTCCTTCCCGAGGATCCCAGGAACCATGAGTTCTTCTTGGAACGATTCGGAGTGATCCGCAAAATATTTCAATCAGCCGGAGTCATTCGGCGTATCGTGCGTGAAGCGATCGAAGATGCGGCTGCAGACAATGTGAGGTACCTCGAGATTCGGTTCACGCCCGCAGCTTTAACACAGACAGTTGGTTTCCCGCTTGATGAAGCGACAGATTGGGTGATTGAAGCTGCGAGAGAAGCGCAAAGGGATTTCTCAATCAAGGTTGGATTAATTGCCAGCGTCAACAGGCATGAAGATCCCAGCATCGCCGAGCGTGTTTTCCGGGTTGTACAGGAACGCTCAGGAAATGGAATTCTCGGCATCGATCTCGCCGGGGATGAATTGCAGGCATCGATGATGCCCTTCAAACCCGTTTTTGAGGGGGCAAAATCCCAGGGATTAGGGATCACCGTACACGCTGGAGAGTGGGCTGACGCTCAGAATGTTCGTGAAGCTATCCTTGAGATGGGTGCGGATCGCATCGGGCACGGGGTGCGTGTGATGGATGACCCGGAAATAATCGAGCTTGCACGTGACCGGGGAGTCTGCTTTGAGGTGAGTTTGTCGAGAAATTTGTTCACCGGGGCGGTCAACAGCATCGATAAGCATCCTCTCGTGGCTATGATTCAAGCCGGCTTACGGCTCACACTCACGACGGATGACCCCAGTATTTTCGGCACGACTCTCTCAAAAGAGTATGCGCTCGCGGTTGAACATTTCCAGCTCTCTGAGGAATCTTTGAAAGCCATGGTGATGACTGCGGTTCAATCATCATTTCTCCCTCATCAGGAAAAAAACGAGCTCGAAAAGAGAATGGTACACGAAATATGGGAGACCGATGAGGACATGGGATGACCCTTTCAGGGCTTGAAACCACGATTGTGAGCGATGGAAAGGTCTGGGTTGATGCTGGAGGGCCTTTTGGATTGGTCCCGAGAGGGTTGTATGAGACCTACCTGAAGCCTGATGAATTCAATCGAGTACCGATGGTCCTTAATTGTCTTCTGCTGCGATCGGAAGGTAAGACGATCATAATCGACACCGGTCTGGGAAATAAGTTGACACCGGTGGAAAAAGAGAGATGGAACCTGGATCGCACCGATGGCGGGTTGGTTGAGAATCTAGCAAAACAGGGTGTAGGCGTGAACGATGTGGACATCGTGATAAATACGCATCTGCACACAGATCACTGTGGAGGCAACACGGTTATTGAGGATGGTTCGCTTGCGGCCACTTTCCCAAACGCAGAGTACTGGGTGCAGAGGATTGAATGGGCGAGGGCTTACCATCCGGATGCGAGAACCCGGGGAACATACTTCAGCGATAATTTTGTGCCTCTTCAGAAGGATGGGAGACTGCGCCTGCTTTTTGGTGACACATCCGTGACGAAGCATGTTCGTTGCGTCCTGACTCCAGGACACACGCGCGGGCATCAGTCGGTTAAGATGGAAGGTGGGAGTTGGATTGGATTATTTGTCGCCGACATGGCTTCCTATGGAATTCAAATGGCAAAGATAGCCTGGCTGACTGCATATGATGTTCTGCCCCTCGAAAATATCAGGACCAAACGCAAGTGGCAAAAGTGGGCGCTGGAGAACCAGGCAGAATTGTTCTTCGAACACGATCCAGCCATGAAGATCGCCCAGCTTGTGGAAGAAGCCGGGCGATTGGAATTGAGGATAGTGGAGCCATAATCCCTCGTTATTGAGTTTTCTCCCATGTAGCAACGGCGTCCCGGATGAGTGCTTGAATGCTCTCATCGGGGACTTCGCCTAAATCATAGCTTTCGACGCCGACCAGCACACGTGCCGAGCCTCCTGGTCCTTCTATCAATTGAACTCCCTGGTATTCCCCTCCAGATTTCGCGATGTTCAGTTGAAGAATGTCGTTGATTTGTTCGATCATGCTCTGTGGGCGTACGGGGGTCGTATCTGGTTCCCGCATTCGAGGCGCCGCGGCGACGGGTTTTTCTTCTTGCTCAACCCACTTCGATAGATCGAGGGCAGCATATTCAACACGCGTCCAGTACGGTGAGTCGCGCAGTTCGTCCGGATCGGAGAATTCGGTGTCGCCGACCTGAACGATAAGTTTTCCCGTGACCTCATCTCGAAGAAGGGTGGCAACTTGAATGCGTGGCGGATAATGTGCGACGGGAGGAGACGGCGGAACCTCGGAGCTGCTGGTCTCCTCTTCGGGAGCACCCTGCTCTGGAATGGAAGGATGCTCGCTTGGGCTCTGCTCATCGGTCGATGACTGATCGGCCATTTCAGCGCTGGCGGCAGCTAACTTCGACGAGATCTCAACCTCGGATTCTGGTTTTTCCACATGTTCGCCCTCGGGCCGTTCCACCCCTTCATCAGATGGGGTATCAAGAGGCTCGGGATCGTCTTGATCCATTTCCTTATCTTCAAGCGAAATTGGAGGCACGGGATCTTTGGTTGAAAACGCCAGATAGGCAAAGATGGCCAGAACCGCGCCAGCAAGAATAAGAAAAACGCCGAAGACCAGACCCTGATCGATGTTCATTTCGGGACCTCCGGTTGACAGGATGGGCAGAAGTATGTCCCTCGTTGACCTACACTGATTCGACGAATCGGAGTCGAACAAGCAAGACAAGGTTCATCATTTCTGCTGTAAACCTTGAAATCATTTTGAAACTCGCCACCTCTATAAACCCAATCGATGCTTGCGCCGTTTCGCTGGATACCATCATGAAGGGTTTCCCGTATGCTTGCCCATAGTGCCCTGGTCTCATTCTCGCCGAGAGTGTCGGATTTGCGTAATGGATGGATCCCCGCACGGTGCAAAGCTTCATCTGCATAGATATTCCCGATACCCGCAATGAATGATTGATCCAGGAGCAGAGGTTTGATCTGTCTGTTTCTACCATTTAACATCGCGAAGAACAAACCAGATGTAAACTCATCATCCAGGGGTTCTGGACCGAGCTTGCCAAGGATTTTCTGGGGATCCTTCAGCAGATGAACGCGCCCGAATTTCCTTGCGTCACTAAAGCGCAGATCCCAGCCGTCTTTTAGATGAAAGACGGTGTGATCGTATCTTCCAGCGGGTGAACTTGTAGATGTCATAGTTAGATCCCCGCTCATCCGAAGATGAATGAGCATGGTCCGTTCATCCAGGGGAAACAGAAGATATTTTCCGCGACGACGCACATCCAGAATCGTTCTCCCCTGAATGTGCTTCCTAAATGTTCGGTATGATGGTTGGGAAAAATGACGGGGCCATGAGGAGGTCACATCAAGCACCTGCATGCCACCTATTGGCGCTGCGTGTACACCCTCTCTTAAACTGCGAGATATGGTTTCAACTTCAGGCAATTCCGGCATTTCTGGGATTATACATTTCACCCTGTCTCAAGGAAAGCATGTGTTTGAACATATTAAGGATTAGGGATGCGAAGAAGAGCTACGTCGTGAAATGCTCTTCGTTTGCGAATCCTCTCTGAGTTTGGCGATTGCGAAAGCGCTGGGTGAGGGAGGAGGTTGCTTCACATTGGCGTAAAGGAAACGCAGGGGGATTGGATCTCTCCATAATGTTCGCATGCTTGATCCCTTGCTCATCTTCGTTTGTTCAATCAAACGAGATCAGTTCGGAGATCTTTTCAAGTTTTGC
>SDBS01002293.1_pt1 | contig 19234 bp, 21 predicted proteins | sample 2277091 | NCBI WGS metagenome assembly SDBS01 (sample SAMN10404972, study PRJNA504765) | marine sediment metagenome | isolation source: marine sediment core GS10_PC15, 163 cmbsf | place: Arctic Ocean: Southern Knipovich Ridge | collected 2010 | reverse complement strand
GGAAACCCCCCGGAGGGGGTTCTGCTGGTTAGGCTCCGGCGGTTACTTCTCCCAGAGGTTATTGATTAGATCTATGACGATCGCTTTGCTGTCGGACCCTCTGAGGGTTTTCATATTTTGGGCGAGCGCTATAGTTATTTTGGATTTTTTGATTGTCTCCGGCGTAATCTCTGTTGGTTTTTTCATCGTAATCCCTTCGCTGGTTTTCCATCAGCGGAGGCTAACCGAAGCTAACCTCCGCTGGTTTGGTTTAGCTGATCAAGTCGTCGATTGAGACGTCGCGATCAGCGGCTAACTTTCTCAGCCTGGCCATGGCTGCTTTTTGCTCGTTGTACCGCTTCCGATGATACTCGCGTTGCTTGGCTTTTACCTCCGGTTTCTGGTTTCTTTTTTGTCGGTACTTTTTTTCTCGCAGGAACCGCTGTAGCGTTGCTTTTTCGTCCTTGCTCAGTTGTTTGTCGTCCGTCATTGTCGTCAACCTTTCGAGTTAAACTGGTTTGGAAAATCGATGTTGGTTTCTGTCGACTACAATCCTGCCTCCTAACCTATATCCTATCTATACATATATTATATAATAATTTATTACGTGTTACCACCGAGCATACCCGCCTCACGCACCACGCCCGGGTCTTTCACTTTTTTGGACCCCTTCGATCTCCTGTTTTTCCATCCCAGGTTTTGTAGGGAGGTAATTTTCCCCGATTTTTTGGACCCACTTGAATAGCCCACCCAAAATCCTTGCTTTTTCTGTCCAGCCCTCTATATAATAAAAACATGAGTAGCACCGTTTTAACCCCGCTCACAAGGGAACACCGACTTGCAGTCGTAGACGAAATGCATCGCAAGGGTGCGACTCCCTCCACAATCGCTACTTTCCTCCTTACTGATGAAGATTCCATCTCTTCCGGAATGGAAAATAAGTTCGCTTTGCGAATAGACATGTCCTTCCCCGAGAAGATCCAAGCCCTCGCCATCTTTGTTCGCAGAGATATAAAGACACTATCGAAGCGTTATCATCTCGCTATTGATCCTACTACACGCGAGGCGGCCCTAGCAGAGTATGTATCTCGCGAGAATGCCATTTACCAGAACGCCTGGAAAGATCACGACAGCGCCTTTGACCACAAGGACAAACTCGCAGCCCTTAAGGTTGCACAGTCAGCAGCGGTCAACACGGCAAGAGCTTTAGGCGTTGTACTAACCCCATTGGTTAACATTGAGGGTGGCGACGCTAACACGATACGAGAGCTTACAATAATCAACAACATGTCGCAAATGGCTGTTATGACTGGCGGTGCCGAAACTGGCGGGTTCCCACAACCGGAACAACTGGAAGAAGGACCACTGGAAGAGGAAGAGATAATTGACCACAGCCCAGAAACCCCCAGCAAGGTTGAAGTCCTCACAGGCTCCTAGCATCATAACGAGTTGGTGGAACGAGCCTGAGGGTTTTTTTCGTGATGTCTTGAATGCAGATCCCTGGGAACGTCAATGCAGGTTCCTAGAGTCTGTTCGGGACAACCCAAAAACAGTCGTGCGCAGCTGCAATGCGATCGGAAAAGACTGGCTTGCCTCCCGCGCACTCCTCTGGTGGCTTATGTGCCACGAAGAAGCCGCTGTGGTAACGACCGCACCGTCCTGGCACCAAGTTAAAGACGTTGTCTGGCGTGAAGTTGGCAATGCTTGGATGGACTCCACTTTTCAGTTAACAGCGTCTCCACCGAATAAGACCGAACTCAGCATCGATAGCAAGCGCTTCGCTGTGGGACTGAGCACTGACAAAAAAGAGCGGTTTCAGGGCATTCATAATGAACACGTCTTGGTAATTGTAACTGAGGCGAGCGGGATGCCAGAAGAGATCATGGACGCGATCGAAACTTTAGTCGCTGGTGGTGATTCACGTCTTCTCTACATTGGAAATCCAACGATCCGATCGGGTACGTTTTACGAGGCTTTCAATGAGTACTCAGCCCTGTACAGCCAGTTTCATGTTCGGGCTTTCGACACCCCGAACTTCACTGAAGGTAGGGTCGTTAGACCTTACTTGATCCTTCCTACGTGGGTTGAAGAGATGAGACAGAAGTGGGGCGAAGGATCTCCGCTGTGGCAGGTTCACATTGAAGGTGAGTTCCCAGATGAGGACTCGACACATTTATTCCCTTTAGGTATTTTAGAAGCCTCGTTGGACATTTGGATTGATGACGACATCGCACCCGTGAGATCATTGGGTGTTGACGTTGCCCGTAAGGGTGTTAATAAGACTGTTTATACGATGATCAGCAACAACCGGATTGAGTCACAAGAGGAAGTCATGGGAAGTAAAACAACCCAGACGGCCGCTCGTACGAAAGCGTACCACAGAATGTTTGGAGACGATCTCCAGATCGCTATTGATGATTCCGGCTCTGGTGGCGGAGTGGTTGACATACTAGAAGAGGATGGTTACGATGTTAGGCCCATTATCTTTGGGGCGTCGGCAAACGATAATAAGAGATTTGCCAATCGAGGAAGTGAAATCTACTGGGAGCTCCGAGAAGCTTTCGAAACAGGACAACTCAGCATCCCAAGAGACTTGCCCACAAGAGCACTGCTGTTCGAGCAACTCACCAAAGTAACTTACATGATGGACGGCAAGGACCGTATTATAATTGCGAAGAAGCAAAAGACCGCCAAGAGTAAAAACGCCACACACGAGAGCCCAGACTTGGCAGATAGTTTGGTAATCGCTTATGCAGCTCTTTCCGATGAGAGTCGAAGCGGCGAGGGTTTCATAATATGAACCACGCAAACACTTGGAGTTATAACAATGCCATGGAATAAGAGGCGGAGTTTAACCGATGGGTTAGTCCCAGCTAGGGGTTCTCCGCAAATGCTCGAAGCCCTAATGGCTGAATCAAACCCGCCGGCTTCTGTGCAGGAGAGGCTCAATCCAAATACCGACGAAGTCTTTCACTTTATGTCTGACGCCGCTCATCTTGGCGATGACCTACCAGCACATGGAAGCGCGGAGAGAGATAGGTTACTTCGTAAGATTTGGAAGACTGAGCCTATCCTCGCGGGTGCTGTTTCCTCCATGGTTCAAAAGATGATAAGCCTTGGCTGGTCATTAACTGGTGGCAGAAACAGGGTCGCGAAGTTTAGTGATGTCCTCGTCAATGCTGAAGACGGTGCCGGTTGGGTAACGTTCCTCTCGAAACTCGTACAGGACTATCTCACACAGGACATCGGTGGTTTCTTTGAGCTTGGCAGGGCAACTCCAGAGGGAGCGATCACTGATCTCTATAACCTTGACGCGGGTATGATGCGACTAACAGGAAGTCGTAATTATCCAGCTATATACCAGCAGGGTAGGGGTGGTAGACCAGTACCAATGGGACGCGACGACTTCGTGCATATGTCGAGTCTTCCGAGTCCCGCAGAAGGCATGAACGACACCGGGTTCTGTGCCGTCAGTCGTGCGATTAAAGCCGCTAAATTGTTGATGTCACTTCATACCTACGACGAAGAGAAGCTTTTGAACATGCCTCCCAAGGGAATTGCATCCATTACAGGCCTTTCAGCCACTGCGGTACGTGCTGCTATCAAACAATATAACAGTGACCGGGCGGTTGCAGGTAACCTTACGTTCCCTGGAGTACTTTGGCTTGCGGGAGCTGCAACCGACGAGATAAAAGTTAATATGACTCCCTTCAGTACTCTCCCAGAAAACTTTGACCGGGAAGTAATTGTAACTTTATATGTATATACATTAGCTCTGGCCTTTGGTGTAGATGCGAGAGAGTTTTGGCCTGCGACTGTAACGGGAGCCACCAAGGCAGACGCTTTGATCCAGGCACAGAAAGCCAAAGGCAAGGGACCTGGAGAATTGATAAGCTCCATGGAGAGGGCGATAAACTTTAAGGTTCTTCCGCCAGGCGTGTTTTTCGAGTTCGCATTTCAGGATGATGAAGAGGATCGACTCGCGGCTGAGATCGCAGGCATGCGGATTGATAATGTTAGCAGTCTTGTAAGCAGTGAAATTCTTGATCAGGAACAGGCCTTACGTCTTTTAGTCGCTCAGAGAGTTCTTCCAGAGACCTTTGCCACTCCCGCCTATGATACCTTCATTGACTTCCAAGCCAGAGCAGCCGTCGAAGAAGAGGACATCGTAACAGTACGTTTCGACTCTGGAAACTTAAGAAGTCCATTCGCTGTCGTTCCGATGCGGAGTAAATCGAAACATATCGAGAGTGTCACTGTGGACAAAGCCCAAGCCGAGGCGATTGCAGGCGGCAGCGAAATTATCACATTAGATACTCCACCACCGGACGATACTGACGTCGCAAAAATCGTTCATGATGGTCAAGTGTATGCAACGGTATTGTTTCAGACACTTGCGCGAATCGATGGGCATTACGTAGGAAAAGTACGTGTATTGGATACGGAAGGAAGTACATAATGAAGATTGCTGTAACTGGAGCCAGCGGGTTCATAGGTAGTATACTTGTGCCTAGGTTGAAGGCTGCCGAACATGAGGTAGTTACAATTGATATAGCGGCGGATTCAAATCAGGATGTTCGCAACCAGAAAATCCTCAATGAGATGTTTGAAGGTTGCGACGCCATAATACACCTCGCGGCTCTTATAGGGGCCCGAGACAGTTCTGAGTTCGAAGCGTTCCATGGGACTAATGTAATGGGTTCCTGGAATGTAGTCAAGGCTGCGAAGGTTGCAAGAGTGCCCAAAATCGTTTTTGCATCATCTGCAGCGGTACGGACGTTGCGTAGTTACTATGCAACCTCTAAGGCTCTGTCAGAGACCCTGGTACGTGGAGTGTCTCGCCAAACGGGTATTGATTTTGTAGGCTTGCGTCTCTTTAATGTTTATGGGCCTACACAAACAACGGAGCATGGGGCGTTGATACCTATGGTGATTCAGGACATTCAAAAGGGTAGAGCGACGACAGTACATTCGACGGGACAGCAAACACGCGACTTCGTATTCGTAGATGACGTCGCACAGTGCTTTCTGCAAGCTGCCGAGCGGCAAGAGCGATTCAACGGCCTGTGCTTCGACGTGGGTACGGGTTGGGCTACCAGGGTACTTACCCTAATACGCAAACTCTATGACGTTGCGGACAAGCAGCCTCATATTAAGTTTGAACGGATGCACCGAGACAGTGTAATTATGCATAGCCGAGCTGACCCCGCTATGTGCGGGGAACGTCTGGGTATGCGGGATTATGTTGCTCTAGACGACGGGTTAGCCCGTGTATGGAATTCTGGCTGACAAGGAGGGACCAGATGCCCGGAAATGGCAAAGAGGATGACGACACGAAGCAAGCGGTAATTCCTGCAGTATCACCTGTGATTAAGGTAGCTGTGGAGGTTCCGACTCAAGCTCCGACTGTTCTTACGAATACTGCAGTGAGTACGAATGACGATAAGTCGCCGGTTACGGAACCCGAGGTGAAGGCAGGGGAAAAAGCAGATGAGAGTACTGCGTTTAAGTCGATGTCCTTTGAGGACACGATGGATGCGTTGTGGTCGAAGTTCTCTGATATGCGTGCTCGTGGTGCTGGTGATTACTGGCTTAGAGCAACTTTTCCCGATTCAGTAGTGGCGTTTGAATCTTCTAAGGGGCTGCAGAAGTTTCCATACTCTATTGAAGAGGGTGAGATTGTTTTAGGCGAGCCGGTCGCCGTCGAAATCGAGTATGAGCCTAGAGAGAAAACGATTTTCGTTAAGTCAACGCCCGAAGGTATGCGGTGGCTTGCGATCTCGTCTGATCTCGAGAAGGACCTCCACGAGGAGACTATCACTGAATCAGCTATGAAATTCGCGATGGACTTCGCGGAGACTCATGGAGCTTACGGTGAGTTACGACTCGAGCATCATCCAAAAAGTCGTGTAGGGATTTGCGACGGCCAGTCGTTAATCGACGGGAATCTCGTCGAGACAGGTTTATTTGACGACTCGACCAGAGCTAAGAACTGCATTACTACCCTGTTGAAAGACACTGAGGGCACATATAAGGTTTCCTTGGGTCTCCTTTACGAAAACAAGTTCCTTGTTGACAGTAAATATGTAGATGAGTTACGTATCTTTGAGCGATCTATTACAGACCACCCTGCAAATGTGAGAACCGCAATCGGGGTCTCGCATGCGGAGGTAGTGGAGCAGGAGGTTAGTAAGATGTCCAATGACCAGGTCAGGGAGAAACTGGTCGCTCTTGTTGGCGCGGAAGAAGCTGACAAGATTATAGGTAGCGGCCAGGACACCCTGAAGAGTTTGTACAAGTCTTTGGGGGATGTCCTCAAAGACGACGACGCAGACTCAAAGGGAGGGGATGACACCGATGGGTCGGAAAAGGGGCCGTCGTCCGAAAAAGACCGGAAAGATCAAAAAGACGCGGATACCCAGGATCCGGCGGGTGAGCCTGAAGAAATAGAAGTTGAACTCGAAGACGGTACGGTTGTGAAAGCGACTCGCATCAAGGGAGAGCCAACTGATCTTAAGGCTGAGAACGGCGAACTTCGAGGCCGTGTAAAAGACCTCGAAGACCGCGTAGGGGAACTGTTAGTCCTTTCAAAGGCTGATAAGGATGCCCCCAAATCGGCTAGGTTCCGGATCTCACGTGGTGAGTCCAAAAAGACCACTGAAGAGGATGATCCGGAAAAGAAAGAAGTTATTGAGAAAGCCAAGGCCGCGGGCGATGGCTTCTTCGATGAGTTCAGAGGCGGTGGTGCGGTAGAGACCACGGGTATACCGTTAGAGCCGCAGGAGGTTAGTTAAATTGGCTGATATTCAAGTAGCCGATCTAATCGCCGCGCTGGAACAGGTGAATTCCCGACAGGGTTTGGGTGCGCAGTTTAAGGACGCTCTCTCAGCTTCTCCAGGGAATACCATCTATGGCCAGGGGCTCTTTAGCCTCTGCGGCGAGAATGACATCGTCAGTGCACTTGTGAGGGACGATGCCCTCCTGCGCTGGCTCCCTTGGCTCCCGAACAACGAACGGAACCGCTTTATAAAAGTTCTGTCGTGGGTCGGCCCAGAGGGATCGAGTTGGGACGTCCAGGTTCCGACTCAGGGGTATCTTGGCGAGGATAATTGCGCACCCCCTAACTCCGTCGAGTGGGGCAAATGCGAAATTGTCCTGAACAAGGGTCTGTACGGTCGTTGTGGCCAGGACATTGCCGCAATCGACATTGGGTACAAGTACTGTAACGCAGAGCCCATTTACCGTATCGACGGTACCGTCATCAATAACGACGCCGAGTGGCAGCTTTCGCTGGCCTCCTCGGTTCTTAAAGATGACCTCAGTGAGCACCTGATTATTGGTGATCAGTCCACCCCACAGCAGATGAACGGTCTCGAACAGCTCATAACCACCGGTTATGTAGATGCACGAACCGGCGAACCCTGCTCCCAGGTGGACTCGATCGTTTACGATTGGGCCAATGCGAGCATTTCTGGGATCTACGTACTCCTCGTCGAGATCGTGAATCGTATTAAATTGCGTGCACGAGCTGCCGGCGGTGTGAATGTTACAAGGGATCTCACAATCATGCTTCCGAGTTTCCTTCGCGATTGCCTCGTCAATGAAGTTGCATGCGAAGGCCCCTGTGCTTCGAGCGTTGTGGATGCCACGGTTGCTATCATCAACACCAACGCGAGAGCCGACCGAGACCGGTATCTCACCGGCGGCGCTAATGGCGATGGATGGATTCCCATTAACGGCGTTCCTGTAAGCTTCCTCGTAAATGATTGGATCCCGTTCCAGTCATGCCCGGGTGGCGGCGCAGGTAGTTACGTTAGTGATATCTACGTCCTGACCCGCAGACTTGGTAATAGAACCGTCCTCCGTGGCGAGTTCCAGAACCTTACCCCGTCTGCAGCCGCACTGGCTAAGAACTTCGGTAGCCAGCAGTTCCGTGTGACTGATGGCGGAAAGTTCCTGGTTTATAGTAAAGCAGATGAGACGTGTTTCAACACCTGTATCCTGACGCGCCCAGGTATCTATGTAAGCGCGCCATGGGCCCAGGCAAGAATCACCAACGTGTGCTGCTCGACCACACTGACTCCGATCAGCCCGGATCCGGACACCGAATACTTCTTGGATTACGACGAGCTGTATCAGGCCGCGCCTCCCAGCACGATTTCTACGTAAAGATGACCTTAACACTTTCAGGGAAAGGGGGCTATATGTTGGTACTAATTACTTTGTATGTTTCCAACTATAAGCTCCCCTCCCTGGGGTGGTATTGATATGGCTGGTGGAAAGCCAACAGGACCTGGATGTTGTGGGGATGCAATTCGTAAAAGAGAGGCAGCTCCCAAAGAGGGAAAGTTCACTACGAAGGTTAAGGAGGACCCCATGGCGAATCCGATATACGTAGAGTATACGGGTACTAAGGTAGGCGGGTTTACCGTTTACGGAGAAGAGACTCGTCGGCCTTATCGAGTGTCAGTGTATCAGCCGATATTTCTGGCTGATGAGCGAGACGTTCCGGGTATTGTGGCTCGCCGAGATTTCAGGCCGTTATCCGACATGAACCAGGACGTTCCAGCGAATTTCGGATCTGGAGTAGTCGATGCTGAGAGAGCTATCACGAATCTCACAGGCACGGAGATGCTCCGGAAGCCGGGAGAACAGGGACAGGTAGAACGCTTAAAGGCTCCTCGGAGGCAGGTAGCTGCTCAGAGAGCCGATGCGAGTCGTACCTCGGTTCCCACACAACCTAATGTTTGATGCTAACTTTATGTTGGCTAGCTTAGCCATTTGGAGGTTGAGTCACATGTTCGCGATAGAAGACGGACCTAAGGATATCTTCTATCGGCTGCGTATCAGAGCGGGTGTGTTCGTCACTGAAACACCCTCGGGGCCCGTATGGGCTTCCGAAGGCTTTCTAGGAAGTGTACTTTCTTGCCCGCTCTGCTTGTCTGTTTGGGTCGCAATACCTTTCGCTATTTGGCTCGGAAATTTTACTTGGTACACTTTGGTTTTGTGGTTAGCATTGACTGGTTTATCATCCGTAATTGAGTTAATTGTACATCGTGACTAGGAGGTAATATGTCAGGTTTAGTAGTACTACCAGCGGCGGCGCGTATTTGGAGTTCTGAGGATTCAGTACATGCTATGGATCGTCGGTGGGAAGAGGATGAACGGAAACCTGCAGTAGAGGGCCTGGCTGCTGAGATGGTTAAGGAACTCGCGCCTAACTCAATAATCGACCTCGGCTGTGGATCTGCTCGATACGCCGATGTATTTGAAGGTTGGAACACCTATATCGGCGTCGACGCTTCACCCTATATGATTGAACTTGCTCAGGATCGGGTACGGAAATATCGTGATGATCGTACCGAGCTGTACGAGGCCGACGTACTGGAGTGGAAAACCCGACAGAGACCTGACTTAATCACATGCTTACATCTGTCACAACACTTCGAGCATCCTTTGGAGTTCCTGGGAGTAATCTTAGAACGTTACTACGCAAAGTTTTATCTCATTACTTTCGTTACACATGATAGGCAACCGGGGGATGTGGTAGATTTTAAGATTGGATGGGAGGGCGACGAGGATGGATCAAACATCGCAGCCCGTTCGATACATGAGTCAAGTATGAATGATTTCTTATCGGGGTATGATGTCGTAGATCTCAGGAAGGCTCCAAACCCGTGGCATGAAGACGCGAACTACTGGTTCGCACTCATAAAGGCATGGCAAGATTGAGCACTGAAGAGGCCTTGGAGATGATCAGAACGAAGAGGGGTAACCTTCGATATAGTCATATACCTCTTATGAAGCCTGGTTCTGGTGTCTTGGAGTTGCACTTGAATTCCTATGGATTCGGTCAGGATGTGATCTTAGATCTCACCGGAAACGTAACTATGGGTGCATTCTCTCGTATCGCTCATCGTGTAATTATTCACACTCACATACATCGGGCGTTTGGACGGCGGCAGTTGGACTGGATGGATGGGGACGTAGAGCGCACTAGCTTGCATATCTCGGATGGGGTTTTTGTTGGCGAAGCCGCTACGATTCTCCCACAAGTGTCCCTCATTGGCACTGGTGCTGTAGTAGGCGCTGCTGCAGTCCTTACTAAAAATGTACCTGACTGGGAAATCTGGGCTGGAAATCCTGCGAAGAGGATAGGTCAGAGACAATGAAGGTAGCAGTGGTATTAGGACGTGAAATAGATGACTGGAGCGGACAGGGTCAAAGCTTCAGACGTTTTGAGTCCTTGGTCGCACCTTTATTACCGCACAACTTCCAATTTGTGCAGTATGTAACAGAAGCACTTGAATGCGATCGTTTCGTCTTTTGGGACATGCAAGAGTTCTGTAGTCTTATCCTGGATTCAGGCGATGACATAGCTTATAAGAGTATTGTACGCATTGGCGGAATGCAGCTGCCTGACCTCTGGCCCGAACTACCACTTCCGGCCCGCTTAACGCCGCTACACCTGGCGGGGGCTAGAGTCGCTAGTGGTTACACATTAGCTCGACAACTGTCAACTATTATCGACGAGCATGTGTATGGAGTTCCTCACAGTGTTGATTTGGAATCCTTTCGGCCAGCCTTCAATAGAGGTTCTCAAATCGTAGCCGTCGCAAATGATGTAGACTATTATCGTGTCTCGAGATTGGAAGCGACAGGTCTTCCTATTAGATTCGTAGGCCGGTTCCTCGATGGTAAAGGTGAGCACATTGCACCTGTTGATATGCCTGCGGTATACCGTGATGCTAGCGTATTCGTTAGGGTAACTTCTCAGGAAGCGGGCTGTTTATCGAGAGCCGAGGCTTTAGCCTGTGGGGTACCGCAAGTCGCTTCTAATGTAGGAGATGCCATATTCCAAGTTGATGGTAACGGATATGTTCTCGCGCAGGCCTCATGTGATTGTCCAAAAACACTTAGGAATGCCATCCTACGCATAGTAGAGAGTTCGGACGAAGAGTGGTTTAGAATGTCAGACCGTAGTCGTGAATTGTCTCAACAGTATGCACCGCAGAGAGCCGCAGACGTTTGGGGAAAAGCATTAGTATGACTACTCCAATCACCGCGCACGTGATGGTGAAGAACGAAGAGTACTGGGTAGGACATATCCTACGGCCGCTGCTCGAGGTCCTCGACTTCGTACTGGTAGCGGATTGTGGAAGCACGGACCGTACGCAAGCTATCATTAAGGAAGTTCTTTACCCGCACCCCCAAAAAAGTCGGTTCTTCTCATTAGGGGCGTTAACTCCGGAGGAGAACGGGCAGGTTCGCCAGTTCCTTACACGGTGCACCCAAACGGAGTGGGCAATGATCGTAGACGGAGACGAGTACTACCCCGAAGGAGTTCTTAGGAAGATATGTGATACGGACCTACCTTCGAGAGCGCGGTTAGGATTTACTACTCTCCAAACAGTAGTTTGGAAAGATGGGCAGTTTTGGAACGCAGACCTCTGGAGTAAGCAGGCAATGTTCCACGTGCCCTCTACTGCATGGAGCGGTCCATATCCCTATGAAGGTCCGAATACGTACCATGACGAAGAGGGAAGGTATTACTACGCGGACTGTCTGGGGTTGGATTTTCACCACTTGGACCGTTCTAGTGACGACGAAGCGACGTTACACAGGCGTGATGGAACTCGCGAATTGCCGCGCGCATCTTCCGGGCCTGTGGAATTACCGTTTGAGTTGGGCCCCTGGCTCAACCCGTATGCGCGGCTGGGAGCTCAGACCCGTTAGGAGGGGTGCAAATTGGCTTTGAAAGAAACACCGGAGATCGTAAATGTGGTACTGGGAGTTGCTGGTGCAGAGTCGGCGGAACAAGTTATTCCTATGGATGTTCAGGCCTTCGATGTACAGTCTCGGGGGAATGGACCCATTCGGATGTCCTTAGGAGCCGCGGGTACAACTAACGGGCCCTACTGGACCATGAAGGCAGCTACTACTTATTACAAGGAAGTTCCCATGAATACGCCTGGGTTTTCATTGTACTTTATGGATCCTACGAATGACGGCACGGTTATCGAGCTCCTCTTGTGGAGAAATCGCGGGCTGAGTTAAGGCCCTATATTAGGAGGAGGTAAAGTAAAATGGCACCAGTAGGCGGAGCAGGACTTGCTGCGGTAGAAGTCACTATCGATCAGTCTGTGCCTGGGGTATCGAACGCTGTAGCAATTGACCAGACTACTCCTGGAGTATCTAATGGTGTGGTTGTTAACGACCAACCTGGTGAATACGCTACACCTACACATAGTGAATTAAGTGTTACGGTAGCCTCGCAGGTCGCGTTGGCTGCGAATGTTAATCGACTGTATGCGTTGTTCATTAACGATAGTGACTCCGCCGTATATTTGAAGTTGGGAGCCGCGGCAGTAGCCCATGAGGGAGTTGTATTGAATCCTAACGGGGGCAATTATCCCATGAGTAAACAAATTGGTAACTTGTATACCGGGGCTGTGTATGCCATTCATGGAGCTGTTGGCAACAAAGTGCTGACCGTTCTGGAGGGAGTGTAAGATGGTAAATAACACGTACCCCATTTTGGATAATCTGATTGGGCTCTATGATCCAAATAACGCCAAGGTCTACCAGTATCCGTGGCATGGCATGGATAGCGCCAACTTGCAAACAGGTTCGAATTTCCAGTACATCACTATCTTAGATTTAAGAACCGGGGTAAATGCCAATTCATCCGCACGGGTAAGTTCTGGTTTATTCGGGTTAAACTTCGATCAAGCTGGCTCCATCTATGCTGTCGACTGGGACAAGAAAATAACAATGATGTTTTCAATAGCGAGGACGACTGCGGAAGCCGAAGCGCAGATGCACGTCGGGCTTCGAGAGAATACAAACATTGGAGATATCGCCGCCAAAGGTTTTGGGATTGTAATAGACAACCTTGACATGAAAGGCGAAACATATGATACGCTGCGAGCCGAGGTAGACTTCAGCCTGACTATGACGACTAACCGGATATACGCCGTGAAGATTGTACACGATCCCGCCCACGGCCAAATTGAATGGTTTGTTGATGGAGTCAGTAAAGGTATAAGCACGAGAGAGCCCACAACGATAGCCGATCAGCTCTCATATCTATTCGCTAATATTCAGAACGGGGGCACCGGGGGAACTGATGCTCGGGGGTACGTGGGCCCCGTCTGGCTCATTATGGAGAAATAATGACTGAAGTAATACAGATGGAAAGGCTAAATGGAAGTCCGGGAAAGATGAATAAAGCTCTCGGTATTGGCTCCATTACTGCCGTGCGTATCTCGCATGGAGACAATCGTATAGAGATAGAAAGCTCAGAGAAATTGCCGCCTGATGCAATCGAAAAGCTGGAGCGAATGCTAGGATTTACTCTCACGCTCTCACCGACCGAGAAGTAAAGGCCCGCTATCAGGCTACACGACATCTATTTGGAGTGGACTAAGAGGAGATCCTAATATGACCCTACGTAGCGACTTAGTTTCCGACCTGTGTAAGTACCTTAACATCTCTGAGGACGAGGCGAAGCCACTGATGGCGTCAGCTGATATTAAAGCAGAGAAGGAATGGAGTGATTCTAAGGATCACACAAACTTCTACAAGGATCACGAACATTACTTAGCCGGGTTAACTCACTGGCACACAACCGCTGACTATCGCCTCCAGTGGACCGAGCAGATGATTCAGTTCATGAAGACCGAAGGATTACATACCGCGCTAGACTTCGGCTGTGGTATCGGAACTGATGGTTTAAGTCTTGCTGAGGCTGGCATGAATGTTCAACTTTTTGATGTCGGTAAAGAGAACCTCAAGTTCGTTAGGTGGAAAATAAGACAGCACAAGATCAGGTCCGCAAGGGTTATGAGCCGCGTAAAAGATACGTTTGATCTCGGCATCCTTTGTGATGTAATCGGGCACGTAGAAAAGCCATTAGACCTCATAATCGATATGGCTAAGCGGTGCAGGTATGTTTTCTTTACGGCGGACTTCGATATTGGTGTTCCTGCATATCCTATGCATACAGCTAAGTTGGCAAACTTTGATCGAGTATTCGGTAAAGCGTTTCGATATGTACGTGGTAACATATTCGAGAGTAGAATCCTTGCCCCTAAGGTGGCTATTTTCCCGACTCTCGAACAGATGTCGAAAGCGGGCGGTGGAGTGGCTAGACACGTAGAGGCACTATACCGATACTTACCGGATTCAGGAGTTCGGGTAGTCGAAGCATCCGAAGCTGATTTCGCGCATTGTCACGCACTTGCAACTCATGCAAAGATGTTGGTACACACTAACCACGGTTTCTATCCGTGGGATTCGAAGGAACCTATCGCAGTCGGTTCAAATCTAAAACTCAAGCAAGCGATATCCACTTCGCAAAGATCCATCTCTGTGAGTAGGTTAGCGCCCGACGAGTTCGAAGGACGTCTTAAGGTACAGTCGACCGTGATTCCTAACGGCGTAACACCCGAGGACTTTGAGCACGTTCCTGTGGGACACTTTTCACGCGCGCATAATATCAGGAAACCTTTCTTCCTGTGGGCGAAGTTAACAACTGATGGAATATGTGACCCCACACCGGCATTGGAGTTAGCCGCTAAGATGCCTGACTATCAGTTCGTGTTTACGGTTGTAAAAGGAAAGGTACCGCCAAACGTTAAAGTAGTAGGAACGTTACCTTACAAGCAGATGCAGGAAGCGTTAAAGGATTGCCACGTACTACTTGCTACCACTACGGAGAACTTCTCTGTGCAGACTCTCGAAGCCATGGCATGTGGTAAGCCAGTCCTCGCATTTGACAGTGGAGGTAATGCTGAGGCGATCGTACACAGGTCTACTGGGTACTTAGCACGCGATGATCAGGATCTTTTCCGAGGCGCCAAATACTGTTGGGAGAAAGCTGAAGCATTAGGAGCCAACGGACGGCAACGAATCGAACAACATTATCGTTGGGATATCATAGTTCCTCGCATTGCGCAGGTATATCGAGAGGCCCAATTAGAGAGTATTCAAGCAGAATTGGATCGCCCATTAGTGAGTGTTGTTATACCAACTTATAACCATGAAGAGTTCTTACCCGAAGCCATTCAAAGCGTTTTGGACCAGACTTTAGTAGATGTAGAAACTATAGTAGTAGACGATGGGTCCAATGATAAAAGCGCAATGTCCAAGCTTAAAAACGCATATAGAATGGTAACTTGGATAACTAAGAAAAAAAATCAAGGAGTGTCTGCAGCACGTAATGACGGGATTGCAAAAGCTCGTGGACGATACATTGTTTGTTTGGACTCGGACGATAAACTCGCTCCTGAAATGTTGGAGAAACACGTTGAAGTCCTTGAGGCTGATAACTCGATAGGGCTTGCCTATTGCGATATGCAACTCTTTGGAGATGCTCGCGGAGTTATGCCGATGGGTGCGTATAGTTTCGAACGACTCAAGGAAGGGAACTTTATTCCTAACTGCGCGATGTTCCGTAGAGAGATGTGGGTAGTCACTGGCGGCTACAAAGATATTAACCCTTCCTGGGAAGACTACGAACTTTGGCTTAACGGTGGTAAGCACGGATTTTATGGGCAGCGAATCGCGGAACCGTTATTTCATTATCGAAAACGGAAAGGAGTGGGTCGCGATCACGAAAGTCAAGCATATGTTGCACGATTACGAGCAACGGTGAATAGTTACCACCCTGATCTGTACCCGCCCTTGGTATCCGTGATAATACCGTCTTATAACCACGCGCACTACTTGAAGGATAGCATCGGCTCTGTGTTAGACCAGACGTGCCAAGAGTTTGAGATTATTGTTGTCGATGATGGCAGTGAGGACGACGTACAGAAAGCCGTCGCGGCATTTGAGGACGATCGTATATTACTTCTCAAGCATACAGAGAATCGGGGCTTAGCAGAGACGCGCAACACCGGATGTAGGGCAGCACGGGGGAAGTACTTTTTAACACTTGATGCGGACGATAAGATAAAACCTACTTTCCTGCGAGAGACCATTGATATGTTGGAGATACGCTCCGATATAGATATTGCATATACTGACATTGAGATGTGGGGCGCGGTAAGTAGGATAAACGAGATGCCCGAATACGACTTCGACGCGCTATTGAAAAAGTGTCTTATGCCATGTACGAGTCTCTATCGTAGAGAGGTCTTCGACTCTGTGGGAGGATACGATCCCAGGATGAATATCGCGTGGGAGGATTATCTCTTTTGGATTCGTGCGGGTAAACTCGGACATTGTGGGGCGCGAATTAACAAACCGTTATTCATGTATCGTAGAGATCGTAAGAGTATGATAATCGAGGCCCAGGACAAGATTGTAGAAGTACGGAGACAGCTTCACGATCTAGAGCCTGAGTTGTTCAAGGAGGGGAGGAAACCAATGGCTTGTTGTGGCCGAAGAGCAGGCACAGCTGCTAGTGGACGAACCGGGAGCCAATCTATGACAAGTAAGAAGGCTGTGCCTTTCGTGGGAGAAGCCGGACTCGTTGAAACACGTTATGTAGGACCGAAAGCCAAGATCCCAATTAGGGGCGCAGTAACTGGAGCATTTTACGAATTTGCCCGTGGCGATACTAAGTTCGTCGATATAAGGGATCTTGGAATGTTGCTCGATACAGGGATGTTCGAGCAGGTCGTTAAGGAGACTACAACAGTATGATCTCCCTAATAAGGTACGCGCGTATCGTTGGAATCGATAACTGCGCTATCCACGGAGTTACAAAAGAGGGCCAGATTCAATACGGTTGTGGCGCTGTGTGGGAGCAATACAAACGTGAGCAGTTCATCGAAGCCATTGAGAGAGCTCAGGAAAAGATCGAGAAGTATCTTGGATACCCACTCGGACGTAAAGCAGTTTGTGACCAACAGCTCCCGTACAATCCAAGAACGGGACTAGTGGGTCCTACTGAGTGGCTTAAGCTCCTTGCAATAGGTGTTGACACTGTCACAGATATCGAAACTGTAGTTCTGGCTTTGGGGGCGGATCCAGCCTTTAACGATCCTGTAACTTTCACAGTCGTGACAACAGTGACCGACCCCTGTGAGATACGCGTATTCCACACAGATGCTAACGGCGGTGAGGAAATTGAAACCTCTAAGGTAACAATTACTGCCGGAGTAGCTACGATAGAGATCCCGAGATGTCACTTAATCGATCCGGACGAGATACAACCAACTACGGTAGGGTTTTCTTATGTAGATAATAGCTTGTTCGTTACCACCGTAGAGGTTAGAAGAGTTTATACGGATGGGACTACTGGAGTATCTCTCGTATACGAACCCTGCGGCTATTGCGATTGTTGCGGCTCCGGTACTCCTTGTGCGAACACTCTCCAAGAAGCTTGTGGTGTAATTCGCGATGCTGAGACTGGTATTGTTCTCGTGAAACCAGCATCATACTCAGCGGGAGCCTGGTCGAATCAGTCCTTTCTTGCGGGCAGAGTTCCGTACGCGGTTCAGATCTCATATGTTGCGGGGTTTAACGATCCTTGCTCAGCGGCTTGCAACCAAATGCCGAAGAGTTTGGAGACTTCGATCTTTAGATTGGCACACACGGAGATGCCGCAGGCTGTTTGTTCTTGTAATATTCATGCGGAGACTTGGGAGAACGATCGAAAAGAGCCTGAAAACATTGCTTGGGATGTTTTGCGGAATCCTTTTGGTACACGTGAGGGACAGATTTACGCTTATAAAACTTTACAGTTGTACAGCATTCAAATTGGAGGTGCTTTCTAATGGCGAGGCGCCCCCCGAGTATTAAGTTAAGTGCTACGGTCATACGACCGAAGGTCAAACCGAACATCGCTGCGTTGGCGAATCAGGCTCTGATCGAAGAGGGTAATAAGATTGCCCGAGAGATGAAAAAGGAGTTCTCCAAGACAACACGTCACTGGAAGCACCGTGTAAAGTTCGAGTCTGGTGCAAAGATGTCTGGAGCACATACTGGTGCGTGGCGACGTTCGGTTATAATCTATTGCGGGACGAAGGATCCGATATATGCATTCGTAGATCGCGGGACTAAGCCGCATACGATTAAAGCGAAGCAACGCTGGCTTGTGTTTATGTCTACGGTAGGCAATGTACCGTTACCTCAGGGTGGTTTCGGAGCTTCTTTGGGCGGTAGAGTTTATAGGCCACATACTACTCCAGGTAGGATAACGAGTCGTCCAAGGAAATACGACGGGATTCGTCGTCGCGTCAAGGCCGTTAATCACCCGGGAATCGAAGCTCGAGGATTTTCAGAGGCAATCAGGAAGAAGTTTCTGAAGGGTGTCGAGTTTCGTTTAGGCAGAGCGTTGCATAGTAAATTGCGTCAGGCAGGTGCTGTATGATAGTAAGGAGAATTAGAGAAGGACGAGGTGCAGTCCTAATTGAGTGGTTCGACCTCGAGCAACATATTCATCGCGGGTGGGTCCCGACGGAGGTATTGAATGAAGACATGAACGTGGATGCGAAGGTACTAAGTAAAGCAGCCCCCTATGGTATTCCTTTCGAAGGGTTATTACCATCAACTACGATTGAACCTGTACAACTAGCGGATAGCTTACGCAAACGCGGACTTTGGACCGCAGAGGATATTTTACGTAATCCGACGGATATTGCACACGCGTTGATCAGTTGCTTGGGTTTTCACGCCTCACAAGTGCAAACTTATGTGAGGGAATTCGAACAAGAGCGTAAGGAGGTCTAGTAGTGACACAGATTCAAAACACATCTGGCGAAAGCCGAGTGTGGATACAGCCCCAGGGTTGTAATACACAAATGATGTACGGTGGTTGTTATGGAATGGGTGATGTTACGATTCCAGAAGGAGATATTACGTATATTAGGTGCCCCAGTCGTTCGCAGCCAAGTGAGTGGGATATCATTGGTCAGATCGTAGGTGTTCCGGGGAATAAGACAGCTTCTCTAGAAGCGCCTCTCGATTTGGTTAACTACCTACTGACGATCAAATGCGAGTTCAATGTTCAGGTCCGGTTAGGTAAGTGTGATCGGCCGGACAATCCGCTGACGTGGGAATCGATGCTTTCTTTCAGGAATGCACGAATCACCCAGAGGAGTGTGTCAAACCTGAATGCACGCACACCAGAGACGAACGAGGTTGTTCTTGTAATGGCCGACATCGTCTTTGACGAGATGGAGTTCTTGCAGGCTCCGGCATATGTATCGTCTACAGTTACTTCAACTGCAGACGCTGCACTTCAGGACGTTTCGTTCTGCGACGACCCGATGTGCGCGGGCGCTTGCGGTGTGGGTTCAAC
>SDBS01002292.1_pt1 | contig 19237 bp, 19 predicted proteins | sample 2277091 | NCBI WGS metagenome assembly SDBS01 (sample SAMN10404972, study PRJNA504765) | marine sediment metagenome | isolation source: marine sediment core GS10_PC15, 163 cmbsf | place: Arctic Ocean: Southern Knipovich Ridge | collected 2010 | reverse complement strand
GGTCTCCATTTTTCTAAAAAGATAATTGAACAGATAACTCATTTTGTTGGCTATCACCTTTCCTACTACAACGTCGGTGAAGTAACCGAGGCGGGCGTGAGGCGTTTTTTGAGCCGTGTTGGACCTGAAAATGTTTATAATCTTATCAAAATCAGAGCAGCAGACCGCATTTGCTCCGGTGTGCCGAAAGCAGTCCCATATAAAATTCGCCACCTCCTTTTTATGATTGAGAAGGTAAAACAGGACCCAATCTCACATAAAATGCTTGCAGTAGCCGGCGATGACGTAATACGCGCCGCCAACATTGAACCGGGGCCAAGAATAGGAAAAATCCTCGCCGTACTATTAAACGAGGTTATAGACGATCCCAAGAAAAACACAAAAAAGAATCTTGAGAAAAGAATTGAAGAGTTAGCGAAGTTTTCCGACGGAGAGCTTGATGGGTTAGCTAAAAAAGCACGCGAAAGGAAAGAGGAATTTGAAAAAGGAATTGAAGAAGAGATAAAAAAGAAATACTATGTGAAGTAAGGCGGGCCGTAGTATACCGGTAGTACGCAGGATTCGGGTTCCTGTAGACCGGGTTCGATTCCCGGCGGCCCGACTATTAAAGTTTCTGCAGATACGCGTACGCGGAAAGTGCCGTTTTTACACCATCACCAACAGAGATATTATTTTGTTCGTATGGGTCGTCCGTGATATCGCCGGCGGCAAAGATGCCCGGGTGGGAAGTGGTACCGTATTTAGAGTCAATCTTCACTTGATCCCACTTATCAAGCTCAACTAAATCTTTAACCATTACTGAGTTAGGGACAGACCCTATCTCAACAAAAACTCCCTCCACTTCCAGTTTTTTTTCCTTGCCTTCTCCATCTTCATACATTAATCCTTTAACCATACTGCCGCCGATAATTTCTTTAACATCTGCGTTTAATAAAACAGTCACTTTTTCCTCCATCCTTACCTTTTCTTGAATCGGGGGGTCGGCTTTAAGAATGGTTTCTTTTCCAAGAAGATAAATCTCTGCTGCGTATGGAAGTAAATCAACAACCGCCTCAAAACCGGCGTTCCCTCCGCCAACAACCGCTACTTTTTTATCAGCAAAAAGTGGGGCGTCGCAGGTTGAACAATAGACCACGCCTTTCCCTTCATATTTATCTCCGCCTGGTACGCCTAATTTCCTCCGTCGCCCGCCCATAGCAAGGATAAGCGTTCTTCCTTGATACACGTTGCCGTCAGCAGTAGTAATTTCAAAGTCGCAAGAGCGTTCTTCTTTACAAGTAATCGGCTTTATCGCAGTGGCACGCTCCGGCATTTTGATATCAAGAGCATCGCCCTCATAGGTACGAACATGCTTCTCAAGTTTTTTGGCAAGTTCAAGCCCGCTAATGTGCGGTTCTCCAATCCAGTTTTCAATATCGTCCGAAACAATAGACTGTCCCCCGAATGACTCGGTAATAAGCAGTGTTTTCAGCTTTTTCCTGGCAGTATAGACCGCCGCGGCACAGCCGGCCGGTCCTCCGCCGACAATAATGACATCGTATAATTTAGTATTCTTCATTACGGTGGTTGAATTATACCAAACAATTGATATAATACGCATATGCCAAAAATTATCATCTACTCAACTCCGGTCTGCGTCTATTGCAATATAGCAAAAGAGTTCTTTAAAGAGAATAACATCAAGTACGAAGAGAAAGATGTCGCCGTAGACCAAGACGCGCTCAAAGAGGCGATACAAAAATCAGGACAGATGGGCGTGCCGGTTATTGATATTGACGGAAAAATTTTGGTCGGTTTTGACAAGACAGAACTGTCAAAACTACTTGACATTAAATAAACCCCTCGTAGCTCAATTGGCAGAGCAGTTGCCTCTTAAGCAAACGGTTCCAGGTTCAAGTCCTGGCGGGGGGACTAAGTTATTCCTCCTTCAATGTTCACGCTTGACACACAACTCGCCGATATTCCCCGAGCGAGACGTTTTCTTCCAAAACTTAAGAAGCTGGGTATTGAAACAATAAAAGAACTTCTCTGGCATTTCCCTGCCCGTTACGAGGACTTCTCTCACGTCTGCGCCATTGAGGAACTCAAACCGAACCAGCAAGCTACGGTTCGAGGAACTCTTGTTTCCATTAATGTCAGGCGAGCATGGCGACGACGCCGTATGACAATTATTGAGGCGCTTGTGAACGACGAAACGGGTTCAATTAACGTTGTGTGGTTTAACCAGCCATATCTCGGGCACACTCTCAAGTCAGGACAAATCATTAATCTCTCCGGAAAGGTTACAGCCCGGGACAATAAACTTATTCTCGTAAGCCCCATCTACGAACTTGTGGGTAAGGACGACACAAAACATACGGCGCGCATTATTCCTATTTATTCTGAAACAAAGGGGCTTACATCAAAAGGCATCCGCTACCTTATAAAACCGCTGCTTGAGGATATTGAATTAATTGAGGAAATTATCCCGGAAGACATTCTTCGCAAGGAATCAATACAGGACATCAATACTGCTCTTCGGCAGATTCATTTCCCTGACACGCAAGAAAAAGCGGCAAAAGCAAAAAAACGGTTCGCGTTTGAGGATCTACTCTTTCTTCAGCTTCACAACCTCAAACAACGCTCTGCGCTCTCAAAACAATTAGCGCCTAATATAACAATAGATGCCGATTATCTGAATAAACTTATCAGTAATCTTCCATTTCAACTCACGCAATCCCAAAAACAAACACTTCGGGACATTCTCAAAGATACGGCAAAAAAACATCCGATGAATCGCCTGCTTCAGGGAGATGTTGGCTCTGGGAAAACAATTGTTATTGCCCTTGCTTCACTTGCGGTTGCGAAAAACGGCCTTCAGGCCGCGCTTATGGCACCAACCGCAATTCTCGCACGACAGCATTATGAAACATTCACCGCTTTTTTCCCGCAATTTGAAGGGGGTATCGGGCTTCTAACAAGTAACGAAGCTCAGATGTCGTACGGTGAAAGATTAACGACAAGTTTAAAAAAGGAGGAGTTAAGGCAGATAATAGCGAAAAATAAAATTAAAATTATTATAGGCACACACGCGTTAATCCAGAAATACGTCAACTTCCCGAAACTTGCGCTTATTGTTGTTGATGAACAGCACCGATTCGGAGTTAAGCAGCGCGCCGCGCTGATTCAATCAACGCGGACAACGCCTCATTTTCTGTCAATGAGCGCCACTCCCATCCCAAGAACTCTTAGCTTAACCATCTTTGGCGACCTGGACCTGTCACTCATCACCGAACTCCCAAAAAACAGAAAGCCCATTATTACAAAGGTGGTCAGTCCGCTAAACAGGGAGAAGGCGTACTGTTTTATCCAAGAACAAGCACGGCAAGGCAGACAAATATTCGTTATCTGTCCGCGTATCACTGCTTCCGAGAATAATGACGGGGAACTGCTTGATGCACGAAAACGAATGTGGCTTGAAGTAAAAAACGTAGAGGAAGAATATAAAAAACTCTCCACTCAAATATTTACCGATCTCAATGTCGTAATGCTCCACAGCAAACTAAAACCGGCTGAAAAAGAACAGGTTATGAGGAAGTTTGCAAACGGCGACGCCGACATCCTTGTCTCAACCTCCGTAGTGGAAGTTGGCGTTGACGTATCAAACGCAACAATAATGATGATTGAAGGAGCCGAACGGTTTGGTTTGGCACAGCTTTATCAATTCAGAGGCCGCGTTGGACGAGGCAAGCATCAATCGTACTGCCTGCTTTTTACCGACTCAACATCACCAGCAATAGAACGACGCCTTGTATCAATTGTTAAGGCGAAAAACGGCTTGGAATTAGCGGAAAAGGATTTACAGATTCGCGGACCCGGCGAATTTTTAGGCAAAAGCCAAACAGGAATACCGGACCTTGCTATGAAGGCAATACAAAATCCGGAGTTGGTGAGAAAAACGCGCGAAATTGCTTCTGAAATTATAAAAAATGACCCTGAGTTTAAAAATCACCCGGGTCTCAAGCGCCGCCTCAAAGAGTTTCAATTATACATCCACCGCGAATAACTCTCTACCTGATCTCCGCGCCAAAATTTCTCTCAAGCAGTAAGTTAATTTTCTTCATCTCTTTATCAACTTCTTTAGCGTTAAGTGTTCTGTCATCGGCTCGGAAAACAATTCGCAATGTAATACTCTGCCGCTTATCATCTCCGCCGAGATATTCGTCTATTAAATCAACGTCTTGAATCAAATGTACGTTGCTTAACTGGATTTCCTGAATAATCTTGCCGATGCGCACTTCATGCTCAACGAGCACCGAGATATCTCGTATTACCGCAGGGTACTTTGGCAAAGGGGCATATGAAAGCTCCCCCTCAACTAATTGTAAAAGTGTTTCCATATCAAGTTCGGCAAGACTTGTCCGCTTATCATAATGAATCAAGCGGCCTATAACCGAGCGGCCTGATTTTATTCTCAAACCGCGTTCTTTCCCCTTAAACTCAACCATAAAAAAATCGGTAAGTCCTAATCCTTTGAGTAGTTGTTCAACCGCTCCTTTCAGTTCAAAAAACAAATCCCGATTTTTAGCGGCCGCTGCAATACCAAGAGCGTTTTTTTCTCCCGAAACGGCGAATATTTTTCCAGCTTCAAATATTCGCACCTCATCGTAGAATCTCAAATTATCTTTCACGTTTCCCGAAAGAAGCGGCAGTAAACTTGAGCGCAAAAACTTTTTGTCTTCGGCAACGGGATTTTCAACCTCAATAACTTCTGCCCCGCCCTCACCTACGAATGATGTATTGTAAACTTCGTCAAAACCAAAGCCGGAGAGAATATTCCTTATATTGTCCTTAAATCGAAATCTCTCATTAAACTCAGAAGAGGCAAGACCTATTAAAGGTGGTTGTGAAGCAAGTTTATTATATCCAATAAGGCGGACGACTTCCTCCGCGATATCCTCCCGTGTTTCAATATCCTGTCTGAATATCGGGATTTCCACCTTCTTTCCTTGCGTTTTAAGCCCCAAACGGCGTAAAAACGACACTGCCTCTTTTACGCTCAGCTCGGTCCCAATAAACCTGTTGAACCAGTTAATATCAAACGTGAGCTTGCGCGGCGCAAATTTCTGCGGCGAAGAATCAAACACATCCCCCGGCTTTGCGCCCACAATTTCCTGTAAAAGCTCTCTTGCTCGTTTTAAACCGATTACTGCAAGTTCCGGGTGAAGATGGTGCGAGAACCGAACCGACGCATCAGTAACAAGACTTAGTTGTTGTGAAGTTTTGTAAACAGAAGTTGCGTCAAAGGAAGCTGATTCAACAATAATACTCTTGGTTTCTTTTGATACTTCTGCGCCCTTTCCCCCTTTAATCCCTGCAATGGCGAGTGGTTTTTCGCTGTCTGCAATAACCAACATAGAAGGAGTAAGCGCGTACGAATTGCCATCAATAGAGACGATAGATTCTCCTTGTTTCGCTTTCCGTATAACGATTTTTGGAATACGTTTATTCTCAATCTTGTCAGCATCAAACGCGTGCAATGGCTGTCCGGTTTCAAGCATTACATAGTTCATCAAATCAACTACGTTATTAATGGGCCTTAATCCGCAATCCATCAACACGTCCTTAAGCCATTTCGGTGAGGATTTTATCTTCACATCATCAAAAAACTGAGCCGTATAACGAGGACAAAGCTTTGTATCTTTTACTTCAACGTCAAATGCAGTTGGTTTTTCTTTCTTTTGGGTTCCGGCTTTAAGCTCGGGAATTTTTGACCTCTTTAAATTAAGGATGGTTTTTGTTTCTTCGGCAATGCCGATATGCGATGCGGCATTAGAGTAACGATTTGTAGGAATTGAAACGTCAATCGTGTTTTTGTTATGGTCCTCGGTCTCAAACGCATAAAGATTAAGCGCATCAATGAGCTGTTTTTTGCTCTTGAGTTCCGGAAGAAATTTTTTAATAAGGGTGTATGAAAATTTCATCCCGATAGTGACAGGTCGTCAAAGACGACCGTACTTATGCGGTCTTTGGTGGAAACGACTTTTTGTGCTTTATACTGCATAGTGTAATTAATGGTGCTGTATGTGTCACTATCGGGATTCATGTTTAGAATTGCCTTACAAACCGCAAATCGCCGGAATAGAAAAGCCGAATATCAGGAATGTTGTATTTAATCATTGCTAATCTATCCAAACCAACACCAAACGCAAAACCCTGCACTCCGCCAGCTGGCGGATTAGAATTGTATTTAACCGCATTAAAAACTTTACGATGAACCATTCCGGCGCCCATTATCTCCAGCCACTTTCCTCCTAATCTGTGATGCTCCTTGCTCAACTTAATATCAACTTCCAAGCCCGGTTCTACAAAAGGAAAATATCCGGGCCGAAAACGAAACTGAACTTGATGACCAAAAAGCCGCTTTAAAAACTCTTCCATTACGTACTTAAAATTTGCGAGCGTGACATTCTTGCCAACCATTAATCCTTCCACCTGATAAAAATTAATCTCGTGCGACGCGTCCGTTGCCTCATATCGAAATACTCTTCCCGGCACAATAATCTGAAACGGTGGCTCGTGTGTCTCCATATACCGAATCTGCATCGGAGACGTGTGAGTACGCAAGAGCGGCTTCCCTTTCTTTGTAGCAGATTGTTTTAGCCAAAAAGTGTCCCACACGTCCCTCGCGGGGTGATTTGGAGGAATATTCAACGCGTCAAAGTTGTAGTACTCGGTTTCAATCTCAGGCCCGTCAATAATAGAAAAGTTCAGTGAAGTAAAAATGTCACGGACTTCGCGTTCAATACGCGTAAGCGGGTGAATATGGCCGATTTTTACCTTTTCACCGGGACGAGTTACATCATTGTGCCCACCCTCGCTCGCAATACCTTGAACGGTTTGCTTCCTTTCCTCAATCAGTTTTCCGAGCTCCTGTTTGAGTTTGTTGGCCGCCGGTCCAATTTCTCGCCGCTCCTTCAATGAAAGTTCTTTAAGCGAACGTAAAATCTTCGTAAGCTCACCTTTTCTGCCAAGATATTTCACCCTTACGGCCTCCAAATCCTTTAAGTTAGAAACGTTTTCTACAGCCGTTACGGCTGAGCGTTTTAATGAATCTATATCCATCTTACTAAATCATTATAAAGCATTATCAATTTAAGTGTTGCGGGGGCAGGATTCGAACCTGCGACCTCGAGGTTATGAGCCTCGCGAGCTACCAAACTGCTCCACCCCGCATTCCCATAATACCGACACACCAACAATAAAACAAGTAAAACCTAATAAAACAATTGCGTCTTAAGATACGAGTAGGTACAATAGATTAGTACAAACAGCAATGAGTTGGCTGGGTAGCTCAGGCGGTTAGAGCGGAGCCCTCATAAAGCTCAGGTCGTGGGTTCGAGTCCCACCCCAGCCACATTTTGACAAGCTAAGTGCAGGTACGTAAGAATTATGAACAAACAAACGTCAAAATTAGTAGAAACTGCCAAAAGTTTAGTGGGCAAACCATACAAATATGGCGCGAAAGCAGATGAAACGCCTGATTTTTTTGACTGTTCCCTGTTTACGCAGTATCTCTTTAAACAAATCGGCATAGAAATCCCGCGAAGCACTATAGAGCAAGCAGAGTTTACGGGAATGAAAGTGAACGACATAACGCAGATAGAGCCGGGCGATATTGTCTTCTTCCGCGGAGAACGAGGGCATTACAATCCGGCGTTTCCTAAAGGAATAGGTCACTGCGTGCTTTATGTAGGAGATAGCAAAGTTATTCACGCCGCCTCTAAGAGAATTCAGCATAACCCGATAATTGTAGAAAAAGGAGAAGTGCGAATAAATTCTTTAAAAAGCGTTATAGAACGAAGCGGACCCGTTGTAATAATAAAAAGAGTTGAAAACGACACGTGAGCATAGTACAATCTTCACACATGGACCCGTGGTGTAGCTTGGTTTAACACGCCTCCCTGTCACGGAGGAGATCGCCGGTTCGAATCCGGTCGGGTCCGCGATAAAATAAGTTTTATTCAGGAGCGATCACGTAAAGCTCTTCAAGTGTTTTGCGGTAAGCGCTAATTGCTCTTTCTGCTTCGTCATAATCAATAAAGCGATGTGGGTCACCCACAAGTCCTTGAGCAATTTCATGGGCTTGTTTTAACTCTTCAAGATTAGAAAACTGGACAAAGGCGGCGTGGTTTAGATAGTGTTCAAGCGTCTCATTTCTGTGTCCCATTAGAGAAAGTAGTTTTTTAAACAGCGCATCTGCCTCAATAACCGCCAGTTTCATACTCTCCCGCTCTCTGCTTTTTAAGTTATTTTCAATAATTCTCCAGGATTTCAAATAGCGGCGCGGGGGCTTAAACCCAAGACCGAATAAATCTCTCAATGTCAGGCCTTTTAATTCATGAATCTCTCTTAAACTATGCTTCAAGGCATATATGATGCCCGCCAACAGCGCCAACGAAAGAATAACAAACACGAATTTTATAGCCCCGAGGTGAGCCGCAAATTCTCCATAAACACCGTGAGCGCTTTCTGTGACTTTAGGAGCGACTGCTCCAAGCCAGGTTGATAATAAAGAAACAATATCAATTTGCTGCATAAATAGTAGCTGATTAAGTGCCTGTTACTTTTTCATAATACGACCCCAGACCTAAAATATCGCTCTCTCGAAAACGTTTGCCAATTAACTGAAATCCAATTGGCAGTGATGCAGAACCAACCGCCGTTCTTATGGGTACGGATAGTGCAGGCAGTCCTGCCAAGCTCGCCGGTATGGTAAAAATATCGGAGAGATACATTGAAAGCGGGTCTTTTGTTTTCTCACCTATTTTGAAAGCCGGCGTCGGTGTGGTGGGCGTTAAAATAACATCAACATCTTTAAAAGCCTCATCAAAGTCCTTTGTAATCAGCCGACGAGCGCGTTGGGCTTGTGCATAGTATGCATCATAGTATCCGGCGGAAAGAACAAAAGTTCCTAAAAGCACGCGATACTTTACTTCTTCGCCAAGCCCTGCTTTTCTTTGCTGCGTATAAATATCCTTAAGTGTTTTCTGTTTGTTTATGATTCGACCGTACCGAATTCCGTCATATCTGGCAAGATTAGCGCTAATCTCCGCCGGCACAATAATGTAGTAAGAAGCGAGCGCATGCTTAGTGTGGGGCAAACTAATTTCTTTCAATTCTACGCCCAAACTCCGCAAGTCCTTTTGCGCCGCTTCCATCCCTTGCGCCACTTCCTGAGCAAGTCCTTCAACAAAATACTCGCGGGGAATACCGATTTTCAACTGCTTTACTTTACTCAAATCAAGTTTCTCTAAAACACTATCAGAACTTGTTGCGTCATAGACATCTTTTCCTTTGATTGCTTCAAAAAGAATAAACGCATCATCCACCGTCTTTGTAATAGGACCAATTTGGTCCAAACTTGAAGACATTGCAATAAGGCCGTGCCGTGAAACAGCGCCATATGTTGGCCTCAAACCGACTACGCCGCAAAACGCTGCCGGCTGGCGAACGGACCCGCCCGTATCAGAACCGAGCGCGGCAATAGCCTCCGCCGCCGCAACCGCAGCGGCAGAGCCGCCGGAAGAACCGCCGGGCACTCGTTCTTTATCATGGGGGTTTCTCGTCAACTGGAAACCGGAGTTTTCAGTTGACGAACCCATAGCAAACTCATCAAGATTAGTCTTCCCCAAAAAAACGGCGTGGTTGGCCTTAAGTTTTGTTATAACCGTCGCATCATAACTCGCTCTATAGTTTTTAAGAATCCGAGATGCCGCGGTTGTAATTGTCCCGTCTATAAGCATATTGTCCTTGATTGCAAGCGGCACCCCTGCGAGAAACGGTACTTCATTGTTTTTAGCGACGGCAATATCAACACGTCCCGCTTCGCGTTCTGCTTCATCCCGCAATAAGCTCAGATACGCTCCAATATCTTTGTCCAATTCCTGAATATGGTTAAAAATTCCTTGTGTTACTTCCAATGCCGAAAACTTTTTGTTTAGCAATCCGTCATGGAACGATGTAATTGTTAAATTGGAAATATCCATACGTGTTTATAAAACGGGCGGAATAAGAAGGTGTCCATCCTGCTCGTCGGGAAAGGCCTCAACAGCCCCGTTACGAGGCAACTGCCGGTTCTTGTCATATACATCTTCCCCAAAAACATTTTCTAAAAGATTCCCGCCGATGAGCGGCTTCACGTCCTTAGTATCAAGTCGGCTCAGTTCCTCAAAATAATCAACAATTGCCTTAAAATCGCGGAGCATTTTCTTTTTATCTTTGTCTAAATCAACTCTGGCGAGTTCCGCCAACCGCTCTAAAAGTTTTGTGCCAATTTTCGGTTTATGCTCCATAAAACTATTATTTCTTATTGTATCTCACTTGAGCAATGCAAGGAACTTTTGCTCCGTAATTATCGGTATTCTTCGCTCTTTTGCCTCGTTATATTTAGAGCCGGGATTGTTCCCTGCTACTACATAATCGGTTGTTTTGCTTACATTCTCCGATACTGCACCGCCAGCTCCGCGAATTTTCTCTTTTGCTTCTTCGCGGGTCATTAGCACAAGCGCGCCGGTTAACACAAATTTCTTGCCGTGAAATTTTCCTTTTTGGCGCAACGACTCACGCTTAATTGTAACGCCAACTTTTTCCAGTTTTTTCAGCAATGCAATATTGCGCTTGCTGTGAAACCAGCTATAAATACTATTCGCAACCTCGGGACCGACATCAGGAATTTCCTGTAAATCAATTATTGAGAATTCCTGAAGAACTTTCAATACGTCTGTTGGTTTAGCCAGCCCGAGAATGGTCCGCCTTGGGCGGAAAATTCTTTCCGCGAGCAAGCGAGCTGTTTCTTCGCCTACATGAAAAATCCCCAAACTATAGAGAAAACGAGACAAATTAATATTTTTACTCTTTTCAGCTTCCGCCACAATGTTTTCCGCTGACTTCCTGCCAAACCCTTTAAGAACCGCGATATCGCCTTTTTGCAATACAAATAAATCGGCAGCATCCGAAATTAGCCCTTCGTCTAAAAATCTGTCAATGACTCTTGGTCCCATACCGTCTATGTTAAATGCTGGACGAGAGGCAAAATGAGATAAAAACTCTCTGTTTCGCGCGCCGCACTGTGGATTTGAACAGCGGTGAATTACTCCGGCTTTCGTTATTTTTGAGCCGTCAATCGGACACTGTGCGGGCATACGAAACTCTTTCTCGTCTCCGGTTCTTAAGTCCGTCAACACCTTGGTTACCTGTGGAATCACATCGCCGGCGCGGCTAATAACCACCGTGTCCCCGATTCTAATCCCAAGCCGTTTAATCTGGTCGTAGTTGTGAAGCGTTGCGTGCGTAATAGTAATGCCCCCAACTTTTACCGGCTCCATCACTGCCACAGGCGTAAGCGCTCCCGTACGCCCAACTTGCACTTTGATACCTTTTATTACCGTTGTTGCTTCTTTTGGTGAAAATTTGTATGCAATCGCCGCCCGCGGCGCTTTTCCTACCACACCGGCTTTTTCAAAGGCGCTATTATTATTAACAATCACAACAACACCGTCTACCTCGTACGGCAAAGCATCACGCTTCTTTTCCCAATAATCGCGGTAGTTAAAAACTTCTTTAATAGTTGAAAGCCGTTTATTGTGCAGATTTACTTTAAATCCAAGTTGTTTGAGCAATTTATGTTCTTCTTCGTGCGCGGTAATACCCGTCTTTGCCAAAACTTCGGCGGGTAAAGCAATGTCATAGGCAAGCGCGTCAAGTTTGCGGCCTGCGATTACTTTAGGGTCAAGCTGACGAATAGAGCCCGCGGCAATGTTGCGCGGATTAGCATACAGCTGTTCGCCTTGCCGGACCCGTTCTTTATTAATCCGTTCAAACTCTTTCTTGGCTAAAAATACTTCGCCTCTTACGATGATGTGTCGCGGAACACGAAACCCGGAACGTGGAACGTGCAGCTTAAGCGGGATGGCTTCAATAGTACGCAGGTTTTGTGTAACATCCTCGCCAACCGCACCATCGCCGCGTGTTGAGCCTTGTATTAATACACCACTTTCGTAAATGAGCTCAATCGCTAATCCATCAATTTTGAGCTCGCAGTAAAAATCGGTAACTGAACTCACGTGACTCTCTAACCGCCTCACCCATTCTTTTATATCCTTCTCGTTAAAGGCGTCGTTAAAGGAAAGCATGGGCTGTTCATGCCGAACTTTCTTGAACGAATCAAGCGGTTTGCCACCAACTCGCTGGGTTGGAGAATCAGGCGTAACAAACTGCGGAAACTGCTGTTCTAAATCAAAAAGTTCTTTTTTGAGCGAATCAAGAGCGTTAGGAGAGATGGTCTCCTTGTCTAAAACGTGATAAGCGTAGCGGTGCCTATAGATTTCTTTCTTAAGCTGCTCAACGCGCTGTTTGGCTCGTCTCGCATCTATAATAGATTTCATCGTAAGTAATTTTTCGTTTGTTGCACCAACTTACTCATACTATTTCACGGCCGTGAAATAGTATGAGTAGTATGCTGTCGGCTACTCGCTTGCGAATACCGCCTCTAAAATCCTGATGGTCTTGCCTGAAAATCCTCGGGCGTTGATAGTAAGAGTGCCTGCGTCCGGATCCGCCTCGGACTCAATGGTAAAGTATGTCGAGCTATCCTCGAATGTAATCGAGGGCGGACTTTCAGGTTCACATAGGGTTGTGAACCAACACCAACTTACTAATTCAATGCCGGCATCCGCGGCAAAGACCGCCTTTGCAGAACTCACTGCATCATTTACCTGCCGTATCTGATGCCATAGGAGCAACCCGGCTATTAACGACGCAGAGAGCATCACGCTGCCTAAAATCATAATGCTCAAAAGCATTACTTGCCCGCTATTTTTGTTTTTGGCTTTCTTCATAAATTACTGTATGTCTTCCGGCAAAATCCGCGCGCTCACTGTTGTCTGAAAATCCGTCGAATAATTCAACCGCTCGTCCCGCGAACCAACGGAAAATATGGCAGTGATTCGCCACGGGTCATTAGTAGTTGCTTGTATATTTATAAAACAAAGGCGATTCACTTTGGTTTGAGAAGCGTTTAAGGCGCTTGCTTCAGCCAAAGCCGAAGCGGCGCCACCCCCTTCACCTCTTTTTATATTTTTCGAACCCACATCCCATACATAGGCAACCGTAGTAGTTGCATCTCCTTTGGGGCGAGTAAAAGTTATAATGTCGCTTGCGCTTGCCCCACAACTGGAACCACTCAAATCAAAATCATAGCCCAACCGTATCTCCCGCGCAATTCGCTCAATAATTAAGCTCGCATCGCTGTTTATTGTCATTAAGTGAGCCGCCTGACGCTGGGTCCGCACCGCCCTTACAAATACCCCCGAAACAATCGTGGTTGCAATAATAAACACCGACATTGCGATAATAAGCTCAATAAGCGTGAATCCTTTCTCCTTTCTCATGGTCTCCATCTCCAGTCAAAAAAATGGCTTTCAAGTTTCACCTCTTCTATGTCATCTCTTGTTGCCCATTCAACGACGGAAACAATCTTTAATTCCTGGCCGCTCCTTAAGTTTTCATATCGCACAGTCCTCTGAAATTGCGTTTGTAGAGCGCCAGTAGAACTGTAGTCATAAATCCCTGTCAATGGGTGGTAGTAAAGTTTGTTGCCAGTAGTAGATCTTAATGCCGTGTCGTCGTATTGAATCTCGTAGCTCCCATCACTACTAAAGCCGTCATTCCACGCACGCTCGTTTACATAGTTCGCATCAATCAGCCCTTTAACTACCTCTATTCCTTCGGCGGCTAAATATGTCGCAACAAACTGCTGTCCAACGTTTTTGTTAATGGTTACTGCTTGGGTAAGAAGATGAAGAAACCCTAAAAGACCGACAATGCCGATAGAGATTGCCACGATTGACTCAATAAGAACTTGGCCACTATTAGGTTTTAGTTTCATTAATTTACTCGCTGATTCATAATTATTCTGTAACGGTAATTTGGCCGGAAGCCGAAACGCTAATCGTACTGCTTTCTCCGCCAGTCGTTTGTATGCCGATGGTAATTGGAAACTCTTTATTTGAGACGGTAACAAGATGCGGTGGTGTGAAAAGAATAGCAACCTCTGGCACAGTTGCTCCATCCGCAGAAAGAGCAAAACTCAACCTGCGGTCTAATGAAAAGGTCTCAATATCTTCCCCTGAATCGGTATTGTATTGAAGGTCACATTCATTGCTGGCAAGGTCCTGGAAAAGAATAAAATCCTGGCTACTCTCATCAAAATGTACTCCAAACGCACATGTAATACTGCCTGGTTCATAAAATTTCTCAATAGTAAGCGATTTCGCCCTGTTTAAAACGCTTACAACTGTTGTTTGGTCACGAAACAGGACAATCTGCGTATCTGTTGATCGGCTATAGGTGATTGCCAAAAGTGAAAGAAATATAGTAACACCTATTACCGTCATTACCTCCACCAAACTAAAGCCCCCCTGCCTCTTTCTCCTCATTCCTTCATTATATCCCGAAAAGCCCCAAATACCACTGCACTATTGAGGCACCAAAAAACACGGTAAGAACCGAGCTTCCAATAAGAAGGGGGGCAAAAGGCAGTCGGTCGCCCATTGTTTTTTTACCAAATATAAGAAGCATGGTTGCAATCAACCCGCCGAGAGCGAAGGCAAGTAAAAGTGAGAGTCCCATTTCGGGCCAGCCAATAATGAGGCCAATTGCAAACGCAAGCTTCACGTCACCCCATCCCATTGCCTTGCCCCGACTCACCAATATCAAAAATGCAAAAAACAAACTCCCAACAAGCGCTCCAACAAGGTGGTTAACCCATATATTCTGGGAAGGAGAGAGTAAAAGCGTGTAGTGCTTTAAAAATGAATTATGGAACGGTAGAATAGCGCCAACTATGGACTGCTTCATCACAACTATAAAAAATCCTAAGCTCGCAAGCGTGACGTTCAGCTCGTCAGGTACAAGATAGTGCCGTATATCAATCACGCTTATAAGCAGCCAAATCAAAAACACCAAAAGCCAGAAAACGACTAACGCGCAAAAAAGACGCGGGTCAAGAGAAATATATGCAATGCTGTAAAACCTGTACAAATACCACGGCACCGCGACAAAAACAGCTCCGGCTATCAATTCAACGAACGGATATTGCCAGGAAAGTTTATGCTCGCACCTGCGGCATTTTCCTTTTTGAATCAAAAAAGAAAAAAGCGGGACGAGCTCAAACCATCTTAATGTTTCTTTGCAGTACGGGCAGTGCGATTTTCCTCTTAATCTTTTAAGGTCAAAAACAAAATCACCCGGCTTATAACGCCAGATGACTACATTTAAAAAACTGCCAAGAATCGTTCCTAATACAAAAAGAAGAGGTAAATATAACGACATTAAAAAGCGATATTATCTCTCTACACCAATAGAAACGCAGTACGCTTTACTATCAGAACAGACGCAGGAAAGCGGCGGAACAAGAGGGCTTCCAATAGGCCCCACCTCATCGTTTGATTCATAACTCTGAATACCTGACTGGCGTTCGCTTTCAAGACATGTCCCCAAAATATAACTCTGCGAGCTTTTCCTGATATACCGGTACTCTCCGCCTTGCGGGTCATGCGGCAGATCAGAAACTTTATCATAGACATCAAAAGGATAGGTCCCACTCTCAAAGTAATGATTCTCCAGTCCGTTCTGAACCTGACGAATATCAGCAATGCGCCGGGAGTCCCGCGCCCGGCTCCGCGCTTCACCCAAGCCAACCAGAATTGCTGACGAAAGCAAGCCGATGATCGCTACCACCACGAGCATTTCAATAAGCGTGAAGCCAGCGTCTCTTTTCATTATTGAGGCGTTACACAATAACGCGGACCAGTAGTGCACTGGTCAGTAGTACATCCATCATCTGTACCCGTATCTTGCTCGTCTCCTTCTAGACATGCGGTCAGCTCATACGTATATGAATCAGTACCAACGGGGCTGACATAGGTGTAAGCGTCTCCCTGAGGACCAGTGGCTTCAATAGTATAAAAAGTAGCAAGAGGATAACCACTCGCGTCACGGTATTCAATTTCCAAGTCGTTCTGAATCCCGCGTATATCTGCTATTCGCCTTGCGTCCCTTGCTTTTTCACGCGCACCGGTCAAACCAACAACCACAACCGAACTCAAAAGCCCGACAATGGCAATAACAACGAGCATCTCAATTAACGTAAAACCCTGTCTGCCCGACAGGCAGGCTTTTTGATTGTTTATATTTTTCATTATTACTAATTATTAATCACTAAATCTTTCGACCTTGTTAATACAGTATAGATTATACCATATCCGCAATTCTAACCTTGTTAGCTTCGTTAGCTTTCGGGAAGATTTCTAATCAAGCTAATCCAGCTAGTCAAGTTAGTGAAGCTGATGTATTTAGAACACCTTTGATAGATTATAGAGCGGTAGAAGGATAGAGGCAAAAAGAAACGCAATAAGCAAGCCAATCACCACCATCAAAATCGGTTGAATAAGCGCAACAAGATTGGTAACCATATCTTCAACCTCCCGCGTGTAGAAATCGTTAATCTTCCCAAGTAACTGCTCCAATCTGCCGGTTGATTCCCCAACGCTGATAAGCTGGGATACAAGCGGCGGAAACTCGGGCATATTTTCAAGCGCTTTTGAGAGCGGCACGCCCTTACGCACCTGCTCCGCCGCCTGATGAAGCAGGCCCTTATAAACGGTATTACTTATGGTGCGAGACGAAATCTCAATTGCCTGAGGAATAGTAAGTCCGCCCTGCACAAGCACTTTTGCTGACTCGGCAAATTGGGCAATATACAACTTCCGAAACATTTTGCCGAAAACAGGTATGCGTAAAACAATCTCATCAAGCACCGTTTTGCCCTCTTTTGTTTGGAAATAGTCAATAAGTATGAGAAGAAGCGCGCCTGTACCGATAAGAAGCGCCCACCACCACGTAGACACAAAATTACCAAAAAAGAGTACTATTCTCGTGTACGCAGGTAGTTCAACGTCCGCCTCGGAAAAGATAGGGGTAATCTGGGGTAAGACCACCGAAACCATAATCATTACGACCACAAAAAAGAGTACTATCACAAACGCGGGATACATTAATGCGCTCTTCACTTTAGAAGTAAGCTCTGCCCGCCGTTCCAAATAATCAGCCAAGAAGTCCAGCACCTCGTTTAATCGCCCGGTTACTTCAGCCGACTTTACCATATTCACGTAAAACTCAGAAAACACGCCTCTTTGCCGCTCAAGCGCTTGCGACAGAGAAAGGCCAGCATCAATATCCTGCGCAATCTCGGCAATTACTTCTTTTAAAACGGGGTTCTCGGTTTGACGATAGAGATTATTCAAACTGTCGGAGAGCGGCACCTGCGACGCAATAAGGGTTGCGAGCTGACGAGTAAATATCATCAGGTCAGTGCTCTTAACCCGCTTGAGGAAATCAAGTATCCTGTCATACCACTTAATTTCCGCCACCGGCTCCAAGCTCAACACAAACAATTCATGTCCGGTCAGAACACTAATAGCGGCCGCTTTGCCGGACGCCTCAATGTCCCCTACCTGTAACTGTCCGTCTTTTGTTCTGGCTTTGTAATTGAACTTCATATAGCTTAATTATACCAAGCTCTTTAAGTCCTTTCTAAAAGGATTCTCAGTTCGGAAACATTCAATGAGTATGCCTCTGCCTGCTCAAGCGAAATCTCCTTTCTCTTCACCAAACTTACAAGCGACCGGTTGAGCGAAATCATACCCTCCTGCACGCTTGTTTCAATCACTAAATCAATCTGATAAATTTTCCGTTCCCTGATTAAGTTGCGAACAGCAGAATTAACTAAAAGAATCTCAACCGCCGGAACTCTCCCACCGCCAATACGAGGTATCAGACGCTCCGAAACAATTGATACAAGCGTGCCCGCCAACTGTGATGCAATCTGCCCCTGCTGGTTAGGCGGAAAGGAATCAATAATCCTGTCAATTGTCTGGGACGCGGAATTGGTGTGAAGCGTTGAGAACACAAGATGGCCCGTCTCGGCTGACGTTATTGCCGTTGCCATTGTCTCCGGGTCTCTGATTTCCCCAACCATTATCACATCAGGGTCCTGACGAAGAATGGACCGTAATGCGTCATGAAATGATAAGGTATCAGAACCAACTTCACGCTGGGAAATAATACATCTATCCTGGGAAAAGATGTATTCAATAGGGTCTTCAATAGTAATAATGTGGTCTGTCCGATTGTGGTTCACTTCGTCCAAAAGCGCCGCGAGTGTGGTTGATTTACCGTGACCTGCAGGCCCCACAATTAAAACAAACCCCTGGTTCAGCTTGGCGTAATCATGCAGAATGGGAGGCAGACCAAGTTCTTCCAAATTTCTGATACGTGCAGGTATTAGCCGAAGCGCGGCCGCCATAAAACCACGCTGGAAATAAACATTGATTCTAAACCGCGCTTTGTCTTCAAAATGATACGAGAAATCAAGCTGTCTTTTTTCTAAAAATTCCTTTTGTTGCTTTTCGTTCAATAACGCCATTGTCAGCCCCTCAGTATGCTCTTTAGTAAGAATGACTTCGTTTGCTATCGGCACCAGCACATTGTCTATCCGTATGCTCGGCCTTCTTCCTACGGCAATATGCAGGTCGGAAGCATTCTGCTTTGCGGTTATCAGCAGTAATTGATTCAGTTTTTGTTTATAATCCATCGTCATTCTGTTTCCCTTAACACTTCTTCAAGCAGGACTTCTCCTTTAAGCGCTTTGATAACCCCGTCCTGCCTCAGCGTTATCATTTCCTGCCGCTTCGCTTCTTCATACAACGCACTTTCAGTAAATCCGCGGGATATGATATCTCCCAGTTCTTTCGTCATTTTAAACGTTTCAAAAAGAGCTACCCGTCCCATTGTGCCTTTTCCTTTGCACTCACCGCATTCTTCCTGCGGTTTCGGTCTGTATATTTCATAAGGAGGACTAAATTTAGTAAGCACTTCTTTTTTTGCGGTATCCGACAGCTCTTGCAGTTCTTTTTGAATAATCTCCTGTATTTCCGGCGGCGCTTTTTCTTTTTTCCTGCATTTGGGACAAAGCTTTAAAACAAGACGCTGTGCCACCATTACATTCAACGCGGAAGGCAAAAGAAAGCTCGGTACTCCCAGATCAATTAATCGGGGTATCACTCCTATTGCGTTATTGGTGTGAAGCGTTGAGAGCATTAGGTGGCCGGTAAGCGCGGCGTTCACCGCAAGCGAA
>SDBS01002290.1_pt1 | contig 19240 bp, 15 predicted proteins | sample 2277091 | NCBI WGS metagenome assembly SDBS01 (sample SAMN10404972, study PRJNA504765) | marine sediment metagenome | isolation source: marine sediment core GS10_PC15, 163 cmbsf | place: Arctic Ocean: Southern Knipovich Ridge | collected 2010 | reverse complement strand
AGCGGAACCATGCTTCGCCAAATTGGTACATCCGCACGCAAGGAAATCGAGTTGATGTCTGGTCGCAAGATTTTTTTAGAACTCAGAGTAAAGGTTCTCCCCAAGTGGCGCAACAATCCAAATGCGTTGAGACGCTTAGGATACCTGCCCATCAAAGACTCCAAAAATTAAGAGGATGCCAAGGTTGTGAGTAAACGAAAAAACAAAGGATCAAAAACAACTTCATTTGGATCACCTGGAAGGACCAGCCATGATTCCTCGAGTTTTTATGACAGCCGTTTGTATCAAGGTCTTTCTCCCGGCGAATCAGTGAAGCACATTGAACATGCTCTACCTGTGAATGCGCAAAATACTATCTTTCAAAATTCTTCTGAGTCGATGTCGGAGCTACCCGATAATTGCGTTCACCTGATGATCACGTCCCCACCATACAACGTAAAGAAGGATTACGATGAAGATCTGACCCTTGATGAATATCGCCAGTTTCTGAGTAATGTACTTGAAGAGACTCATCGTGTGCTCGTGACCGGCGGTAGAGCCTGTGTAAACGTCGCTAATTTGGGTCGCAAACCATACATTCCTTTGCACTCATTTATCATTAAAGATATGCTCGATCTCGGTTACTTAATGCGCGGCGAAATCATATGGAACAAAGCAGCCAGTGCCAGCCCATCCACTGCCTGGGGTTCTTGGCTCTCTGCGTCTAACCCGGTGCTAAGAGACGTGCATGAATACATCCTCGTCTTTTCAAAGGATACATTTTCACGACGGCGAGAGGGTCAGACAAGCACAATCACCAGGGATGATTTTCTTGAATTAACCAAAAGCGTATGGACCTTCCCAGCTATCTCGGCCAAACGTGTTGGTCATCCTGCACCCTTCCCAGAAGAACTCCCTCGAAGGCTTATCGAGCTATACACTTTCGAGGGGGATGTCGTCTTAGATCCGTTTTGTGGATCAGGATCTACTTTCATTGCAGCTGTTAATACAGGCAGAACATACGTGGGTTACGAAATTGATTCGGATTATGTCGAACTCGCTCGAAAGAGATTAAAGGAAATTCAACAGAAAATACGGGGATTGGAATAATCTCAGCCAGCCCTCAAGCCAACTAGATAGAGAGAAGGTAGATATGACTTATCAATCACCATTCACCAATCGATACGGCTCGAAGGAAATGCGTGCGTTATGGTCAGAGGGCGCGCGCAGGATGATATGGCGCCGCATTTGGATTGCAGTTGCTGAAGCGCAAGCCTCTGCCGGATTGGTGGATACGGATCAACTTGAGGATTTAAAAAACAACGCAAAAAACATTGATCTCAAGAGGGCCTATGAAATTGAGGCCGAAATCGGACATGATCTTGTTTCCGAGCTAAAAACTTTCGCAGAGCAAAGCCCAAAAGGTGGCGAGATTCTACATTGGGGATTGACCTCTGCCGATGTTCAGGATAATGCCGATGTCCTCCGACAGCGAACAGGGCTAGCAATTCTAATCCGAGATGTGCGAGAACTCCTACTGGCATTTGCCGGGAAGATTAATGAAACGGCTGACCTGGTCGTAATGGGCTACACCCACCTCCAGCCCGCCGAACCAACAACGCTGGGCTACCGGCTAAGTATGTATGCTCAAGATCTGGATCAGGTCTTTGACACTCTGGTGCGAATTCACAACTCACTCAAAGGGAAAGGGATCCGAGGAGCTGTTGGAAGCGCGGCACCATTTGTCGAGCTCTTTAAGGATACAGAGACCAGCGCGGAAGCCTTTGAAGAAGACGTAATGCGCGTCCTGGGCATCCATGCCCATCAAATCACGAGCCAAATATATCCAAGAACTCAGGATTACTGGCTTCTTTGTGCGCTGTCTGCCCTTGCGGCTGCGCTGCACAAATTCGCCTTCGACCTGCGAATTCAACAGTCACCTAACTTCAAGACTCTTTCGGAACCCTTTGGCGATGAGCAAGTTGGGTCCAGCGCAATGCCATTTAAGCGAAATCCGGTGGGAGCCGAAAAAGTTTGCTCGCTCGCTCGGAGTGTGGCGGCTTCAACTTGGGTTGCATGGCAAAATGCTGCCAGTTCCATCTTGGAGCGCACTTTGGATGATTCCGCCAACAGAAGATCGACTATTCCGGAAGCGTTTTTAGCTTGTGATGAAATGCTCGCGACTTGCCTCCCGATCGTAAGTAACCTGCAGGTTGATGAAAGAGGAATTGAGGAAAACCTCGATCTCTTTGGCCCCTTTTCCGCAACGGAACGATTGCTCAGCGCGTTGGTGCGAGCTGGGGCAGACCGGCAAGAGATGCACGATCGCATTCGTGATCACAGCATGGGTGCCTGGGAATCTCTCGGCAGGGGAGAGGACAACCCCATTATCGAGAGCCTTTGCACGGACACCGCCATATTAACCCACGTCCAGCCAACCCGCATTCGGGAGCTTATGAATATCAAAACTTATACCGGTCTTGCTCCTGAGCGCGCGCGAAGATTCGCCGCTCAAATTACTGAAAAATTATCACTCGTCTCCTCTGGGAATAAGAGCTCTAGGAAAGATGGATGAGAACCCGGGATTGGATTCTGGTCGCCCTGCTTGCCGTTGTTGGTTTGATTTGTATCCGCCTGGGCATTTGGCAACTTGCGAGACGACAAGACAGAATCGCAAAGAACGAAGAGATTCAAGTCCGATTATCCATGCCGCCCAGTGATTTGACTGACGATGTTCAATCCGTTCAGGATTATGAGTATAGAAAAGTTGAGATCGAGGGAATCTATCTAAACGAACATTCGGTCGTTTTGCGGAACAGGTCTCACAATGAGCAAACCGGAGTTCACCTGATTACTCCACTGCAAATTGAAGGAGATGAAGCTGCGATCCTTATCGACCGCGGTTGGATTTCAAACGAAGTGTATGTTTCACAAGGAATTGACCCATTTAAGGTCGATGGATTAGTTGTGATTCAAGGCGTTATCCGACTTTCCCAAGAAGAGCCAAGCCTTTCCTTTCTTGCTGATCCGACCTCGGCTCCTGGTGCACCGCCGCGCATTGAATGGCGCGTGCTTAACATCGAACGGATCCAATCTCAAATCCCCACGACGCTTTATCCGTTCTTCATCGAATTATCCGAGCATGAGAACATATCTCAAGAAATGCCTATCCCCGACCCCGAAATCGACTTGAGCCAAGGCCCTCACCTCAGTTATGCGATCCAATGGTTCGGGTTCTCAGTTATTGCATTAGTTGGAGGGGCCCTATGGGTGCGAAGGCATCAGCCAGGAAAGGAATAGGCCAGCTATGAGCCTATTAATCCCCAGTTTCGTCTCTGCAGTAATCAATTGGCTAGCCGTGCTTTTAGAAATTCGATGGCTTGAATATATCTTCAAACCCCTAACATTGATCCTTCTCATCCTATGGTTCTATATAAAGCTTCCCCCAGAGAAACCAGTGCTTGCGTGGCTCATCATAGCTGGGTTGGTTTTTTCTTTGCTGGGAGACATATTCTTAGTCCTGCCAGGAAATTGGTTTTTAGCTGGGCTGATTGCATTTTTAATCGCGCACATTGCATACGTTTTTGGTTTCAATATTGGAGGAGTGCAAGTTCAACTACCGTCTCTGCTGATTGCTCTCATCATTCTTGCGATAGCGACACCGGTGTATGTCCAACTTAGAAATGGATTACGTGCTTCTGGAAGCGAAGGCTTGCTGCTGCCAGTAACCCTTTATGTGATCATAATCTCATTTATGTTATGGTCTGCAGGTGGTTCACTCTTTCGAGATGACTGGCAAAGACAAGCCGCTTTGCTAATAACCATAGGTGCTGGTTTCTTCTTCCTTTCCGATGCAATTTTGGGATGGAATCGCTTTGTAGAATCGATCCCTCACGGCAGCTTATTTGTTATCGTCAACTATCACATTGCACAATATCTAATTACATTTGGCGTTCTCGTTCGATTGGAGCTTCTGCCGAACGGATTGTTCGGCTGAATGACGGGATCAGCTTAGATCAGGTGATTTCCCCCTCGATTCAATCTTCCAGAATACGCCTCGCGCGTATGATGTCCTGGTCTATTTGAGCCAGCAATTCCTCAGGTCCTTTGAATTTACGCTCATCACGCAAGCGCTCGATAAAGCTGACATGAATGGTTTCGCCAAGTAGGTCCTGCTCAAAATCGAGCACATGAGCCTCAATTACGGGTTTCTCCAGTTTGTCGTCAAAGGTTGGGCGAACTCCGATATTCGTTACAGCTTTGAATCGTTCACCATTATATTGGATCAAACACGCGTAAACGCCCGGGCCAGGATATGCGCGCTCTTCCCATATGGACAGATTCGCAGTCGGAATACCCAGTTTTTTCCCTCTTCCAGAACCACGCGTTACTTCGCCAGGAATGCCAAAGGGGCGACCCAGGTAATTAGCCACCCGAGCTACATCGCCCGAACGCAGTGCTTCCCTTACCCGAGTAGAGCTGACGATCTCTTCACCCTCATACACTGGTGGGACAATGTTTAACTCAAATCCGCGCTCAACACTGGCGCTTTGCAAATACGACACATTGCCCTGGCGTTGATTCCCCAAGGTAAAATTCTCGCCAACTGAAAGTCCCCGAAATCGAAGGCGCTCAAATATCCAACCCAAGAAATCACTCGCACCTATGGCCGATAGCTCACGGTCGAATCGATGGGTTATGACATACTCCACGCCCAAATCGCCAAGTTGATCTGCTTTCTCATCTGGGGTATTGATATAAAACGCTGGGCGACGGCCGAGAAGGACGACTGCAGGGTGAGGATAAAAGGTTAGGACTACCGGCGGGATCGATTTCTGATGAGCTCTTTCAACCAACTGCTGAATTAGCGATCGGTGTCCTAAATGAATGCCGTCAAAGGATCCTATCGTTAATTCACAGCTCTCAAGCTGGAGGGCGTCGATGTCGCGGAAATGCTGCATATTGTGGATCTATCCCAGAAATACCTTGCGAGGATGCCAGTGAGTGCCATCATCCACTGCTTCAAGAATAGCGACTAACTCGCCCTCCGAGGAGATTCCACGCGCCATGCCGCTTGAGATTGGCTCTGCCTGGATACTATGCCCATGACGAATTAGTTCTAAGTTTTCTTGGCTAATTTTCACAACCGGGAAATCGGGTAAAGCATCAGCGGCTGGGATTACGTATCTTTCCCATTTATCGACCATGAGCCCAACTTCCAATTTTGGAAGCGGGATGGCGTCATCGATGCTGAAAGGTCCAGCTTTTATTCGTTTCAATTCAGCCAAGTGCGCACCGGTAGAGAGCATCTCTCCCAAATCGTGCGCGATTGAGCGAATGTAAGTCCCCGCAGAACATTCAATTTCCAGGGATAGATCTGGTTTCTTATAGCTTATCAATTTCAACTCGTGAATGATTACTTTCCTTGCATCCAACTCAGGCGGTTTACCTTGCCTTGCAAGTTGATAGGCGCGTTTCCCTTGAACTTTAATAGCGCTGTATGGAGGTGGAACCTGGCTTATCTCACCTCTAAATTCGGAGAGAGCCTCTTCAATATCCTTTCGTTTCGGCGCGCTCCCGGTCTCATGTACTATATCTCCCTCGGAATCATAGGTGCGCGTAGAAGCTCCAAAACGGATCACAGCGAGATATCGCTTTTCCGAGGTTGAAAGGTATTCGCTCAAACGAGTAGCTTGCCCCAGGCATAATACGAGTACGCCCGACGCCCTTGGGTCGAGGGTGCCAGCATGTCCAACCTTTCTGATCCCGGTCCCCCGACGGACGATACTCACAATCTGATGGGAAGTAGGTCCAACTGGTTTATCGACAACCAAAATCCCAAAATCTTTCATTTCGCATGCCCCATATCGGAATAGACCAGAGCATGTGTAGCAGATAAAACGCTCTCCATAATTTGATCCAATCCACCCTCAATCATTGCGCCTGCTGCAGGTGCATGTCCCCCGCCACCAAATTTCGCAGCCAATGTTGCAACGTTGACGCATTCTCTCGAACGAAAACTTACTTTCACACTACCACCTGGTTGTTCAATAAAAATGATTGCCACATCAACGCCCTCAACACTGCTCAGCAAGTTAGTTAAATCCGCATCATCATTGCCCTGATAACCCACTTTGGTTCGATCTTCCAGGCGCAGGCTGGTCCAGATAATCTTGTCCTCCCTTTTCAATCTGAACAAACCACATCCCCAATACTTGACGGATGCATAGGTTTGTTGAGTCAGACCCTTTTCATAGATTGTCGTAAGAGGTGCCTCATGCTCTACCAGGTCTGCAGCCATGCGCAGCACCTTGGGCGTGACATTTTCTGTTCGGAATCCAATCGTATCTGTTACCAATCCTGCCAAGAGGTTTGTAGCAACTTCCAAAGTAATAGGCAAGCCCAGTTCAGGCATCACTTCATACAGAACTTGTGTTGTTGAAGCTGCAAGAGGATCAACTATGTTCACATTTCCGAACTTGGGGTTGGTGGGGTGGTGATCGATGTTAATATGTACGGTCAATTGTTTTTTATCTGCAGGTAGGCTCATGCGTGAAAGATCAGCGCAATCGACAGCAATGAGAAGATCTGAATTCTGCTCGAGCGTATCTTGAATAAATTCTGCTCCAGGTAAGCCTTTGAACCGGAGTGGGACCTCATCGTGAAGCACGGCGGTGGCGTGTTTCCCGGCCTCATTCAAGCTTAAATTGAGCGCTAGTAATGAAGCAATCGCGTCGCCATCAGGACGAACGTGGGTTATTATTGCTATGGATGTTGCGCTTTCAAGCAGCGTTCGTGCAGCCGCAACGTCTGTTTTCACAATTCCTCGTCCCCAGATGGGGCTCCATCTGGGGCCTCTTCCGAGGCCGATTCCTCTCTCAATTCAGCTAGAAGCTCATCTATTCTGGCTCCTTGGGAAGAGGTAGGATCGTAGCGAAAGCGGAGTTGCGGAAATGCTCGCATGGGGATTCGATTGGCAAGTTGACTTCTAAAAAAGCCACGGGCACCATGCAATGCACCCAGAACAATTTCTCGATCATCGTCCTGTAATGTCGAAACAAAAATCGTGGCAAAAGCCAGTTCACGATCAACTTTTACATCTGTGACAGATATATTGCTCAAACGCGGGTCGGAAACCTCGCGTTGAAACAAGACTGATATTTCTTCATGTATTCGCTTTGCAACCTGCCTGGCGCGCGCTTCGCTGGGCATAATCTCATCCTTGTTAGATTACAGCCACTGTCTCTTCAGTAAAACACTGCAGAATATCACCAACCCTAAATGCATCGAAGCCCTTCAAGCCAACCCCGCACTCGAAACCTTCACGAACTTCACGGACATCATCCTTTTCGTGTTTCAGGGAGCTAATGGGCCCTTCAAACAATCCTTCATCTTCTCTCAGAACTCGAATTTCGCTGTTACGCAGAAGTTCACCGGTGAGCACGATACAGCCAGCAATTTTCCCGATTTTTGGGATTGTGAAGACTGCGCGTACCTCTGCTCGCCCCAACTCGATTTCATGGGTCTCAGGCTCCAGCATTCCTTTCAAGGCCATTTCAACATCTTCAGTCAGACGGTATATGATGTCATAAAATTGTATATCAACTTTCTCAGCTTCAGCGGATATATTCGCGGCCTGGTCGGCAGCTACATTGAAGCCAATTATGATTGCGTCTGATGCCGCTGCGAGCATGACATCACTCTCCCCAATGTTGCCTGTTGCTGAATGGAGTATATTGACCCGGATGTCTCCTGCAGATAAATTTTCTAATGAGGATACGATCGGCTCGAGCGAGCCTTGCGCATCAGCCTTGATGACCAACCGAAGTTCTTGAGCCTCCCCAGCTTTGTATGCATCGAAGATTTGATCCAGGGTCATTGCCTTTTTGGATGACTTGGTTGTTTTTTCAGCAAGTTTTATCTTCTTCGCTTCAGCCCTCGCTTCACGCTCCGACTCCATTACGATAAACAATTCACCTGCCCTGGGCACATCTGAAAGACCGAGGACTGAAATCGGCGTAGATGGTAGTGCCATCTCGATCGGTTGTCCCAGATAATCAAATATCGCCCTGGCACGCCCACTTGCCGTTCCCGCAAGCAAAGCATCACCGACCCTTAGCGTTCCATTCTGCATCAATAAAGTCGCGACGACCCCCTTGGTTTTATCTAACTCACCCTCAATTACTGTGCCCAGAATTTTCCCATTGGGGTTTGCGCGAATCTCGGCATTATCCGCGACCAGGATAATTGCCTCGAGTAGATCTTCCAAGCCGGTCCGTTCTTTCGCAGAGACTGGCACGACCATTGTGTCGCCATCCCATTCATCAGGCACCAATCCCACATCAGCCAACTCTTGCATAACTCGCGCCGGGTTGGCGTTTTCCCGATCGATCTTATTCAATGCGACTATAATAGGCACTTTTGCCGCACGTGCGTGCGCTAGCGCTTCACGAGTTTGAGGCATCACCCCATCATCGGCCGCGACCACGAGAACGGCAATATCCGCTCCTTGTGCTCCCCGCGCTCGCATGGCAGTAAACGCCTCATGTCCGGGAGTATCCAAGAAAGTAATCACTTTATCGTTGTGGGTTACCTGATAGGCGGAAACATGCTGGGTGATACCCCCCACCTCCCCTTCAGCAACATCCGTCTCACGGATAGCATCCAGAAGTGTTGTCTTTCCGTGATCAACATGACCAAGGATTGTGACAACGGGTGGGCGATCTTCCAGCGCGGCTTGATCTTCATCGTCAATCATTTGGCGCCAGCGCGGAGCTTCAGCTTGATCTTCCGCTGTTTCTGATTCTGGCAGCGCCATTTGGTAGGCTTCAAAACCGAATTCCACGACAACGATAGCCGCCGTATCAAAGTCGATTTGCTGATTAATATTGGCCATCACTCCATTGGCCATTAATTGCTTAATCACATCAATGGGGCTGCTATCGATGCGTTCCGCAAGTTCTCTTACAGTTAGTGAATCAGGAAGTTCTATCGATTTGTGTCCATTCTCGCTCATTACGACCTCCGGTTCAGGCTACCCGGCCGTGCCGAGCGAGTGGCAGCGACATGCTAGGGGATTAGCATGTTTTCTTCACTCGCATTTCGGCAGGTCTAGCCAATTGGCTTGCCTTAGGCCAGCTATTCATCAAAATTGCCGTTCACATAAACTGACAGTTTTTCCAACTCCTCAATTGTCAGCTGTGTCCTCAAAGCCCTGCTGAGGGACCCTTTGAGTGCACGTTCCCAACAAGAGCGCTTCTCGTGCACGTATGCACCCCTACCAGGTGCCTTTCCGGTTGGATCGATCGAGACACCTTCGGGTCCGCGTACGACCCTAATCAGAGAACGCTTTTGCAAAACCTCTCTACAACCTACACAGGTTCGTTGCGGTACATGCCGCCGACGTCTCGATTTGCGAGGCGTCATTGAATTGTCTTATGCATCCGGTGGTAAGAAGTAACATTGCTAGGCATCATACTCTTCCCACTCTTCTCCACCGCGCTTTCTTCTTCTGTGCACAATTGTTTCACCAGATTCAGGATCAAACTCAACTAACCTTCTCTTCTTCTTTTGCTTCAGCTTTTGAGCCGCAGTGAGTGAATCTTGCTCTTCAATTAATTGCTCATCAGCACCCTTATCTTCGACTGCACCCCCAAGTTCTTCTGCGATTTCTTCAAACACCTTATCCAAATCAGCGGGGGAATCGATCACGACGACATCTTTAGCTGGTTCTAGTTCAACTGCCGCTACAGCTTCTTCATCTTCAACTGCTTCGTCTTTAATTGCGGCAACTTCTTCAACTTCTAGGGCGGGTTCAATTTCTTCTTTTACAACGGTTTCTTCAACCTCCACCTTTTCAATTACTGCCTCAGCCATCGCAACGACATCCTCGACCTCTCCTGGGGCGGCCTCAACGACTTCCTCTGCTTCAGCAGCCTCTTCCACCTCGATCACTGGGAATTCATAATCTTGTAAGGTAGTGCGGAGATGCACCATAGCCTTCGGGCCGAATCCTTGTAAACCGAGGATTTGGTCTTCATCCAGTTCCATTTGCTCCATAACCTGAGCGGCGGTTTCATACTTTGCTTCGGTAAGCAGATTTAAGACACGCGTGGAGAGTTCAAGATCACGCAACGGTACCTCATAGGCCGAGGCTGGAATTTTCGTTCGAATAGCCTCTAATTTCTCTCGTAGCTGTTGTCGTGCTGTATCTCTCTCACCAGCAACAGCGCCCTGCACACGAACCACAAAGGAAGTGAGAACCTGATATTCCTCCGGTGGAATCGGGCGGTTTTCCGCCTTCTTGGTTAATATCGTTTCAACCTGTTCGATTGCTTCCTTCTCAGATTTTGCCAGTTTTTTAAACAAGTCATCTGTAGACAGAATGCGCAACGACTCAGCGGCAGCTTCTGGCAAGCTTTTAATATCAATCCGCCAACCCGTTAATTTTGCACCCAAGCGTGCATTAACTCCGGAACGGCCAATCGCCAGGCTGAGCTGGTCTTCTGGGACAACAACCGCAGCCGTCTTCCCCTTCCGAAGATCCTCATCAAGAAAGACACCGGAGACACGCGCTGGGCTCAGAGCTTTTGCAATAAAAGTTGATGTATCGGGGTCCCACTCAATTACGTCAATCTTCTCATCATTCAGGTCACGCACGATCGATTGAATTCGTACCCCTCGCAAACCAACACATGCACCGACCGGGTCAACTCCATCGCGCAAGGCTGCCACAGCAACTTTAGCCCTTTTGCCTGCCTCCCTGGCGATTGCTTTTATTTCAACCAATCCCTGATTTATTTCAGGTACTTCCATCTCCAACAACCGCCGGAGCATGTGTGGATGAGAACGCGAGACTACGATCACGGGGCCTCGTGAAGACTTGCGCACCTCAAGAACATAGACTCGAACTCGATCACGCACACGAAAATGTTCGCCTGGGATCTGCTGATTCCGAGGCAGAATTGCCTCGGCTCTTCCAAGCCCAATGGTCACAGCTTGCGGCGTGATGGAATGTACGGTGCCGTGGACCATATCCCCTTCTCGCTCCACAAACTCCTCGTACTGCGCGTCCCGCTCCGCCTCGCGTAGTCTCTGCAGGATGACCTGCTTTGCAGTCTGAGCTGCTACGCGGCCAAAATTTTCTGGCGTCGAATCGACCATTATGATGCTCCCCAATTCGACTTCCGGATCAACTATCGCAGCACGCTCAAGCTTGACCTCAGTTTGGGGGTTTTCAACGGATTCAACAACCTCTTTTTCCACAAAGACGCGTGGCTCACCAGAGTCTGGGTCGATCCTTGCTTCAATGACTTGGGCGCTTGAGGCGTTAACGGATCGCCGGTAGGCCGATACCATCGCCGCTTCTAGGGCTTCCATCACAATGTCTTGTGACAGCCCAGATCGCTCCATAATTTCGTTGAAGGCGAGCGCAAATTCGCTCTTCATTTTTTCCTTCTTCCTTTTCTGCTAATTCTACTTATCTTTTTATTCACAGGTGCTATACATACAGAAAAGTGGGGGGAAATCCCACTTTTCCAGAACGGTGCCTATTCTGTACTGGGTACACAAAATTCTAGCATAGAGCAGGGCGAGTTGCAAGGTAAGGCGTTCTTTATATGTTAAAAGCAAGTCGTTTTCAAATTTCATATTGAATATCTCCAAATCGTTTGACGCTAACCCTCTGAGACTTTATCATAACGCCACAAGGCACTCTCTCCCAATCTGCTTAGAACTGCCTATGTGCTGAATGGGCTTCTTGTCACTCCTATAAAATTGTCACTTTGACAAAGTCAAGTTTTGAGGTGAATCTATGGAAGTAGGTCTGGTTCGTCGAATCGACATTGATGCTGAGATGAAGCAATCCTATCTCGATTATGCCATGAGCGTGATTGTTGCGCGTGCGTTGCCAGATGCACGCGATGGATTAAAACCCGTCCATCGGCGAATTCTGTATGCCATGCACAGTATGGGAATCCGCCCAGGTTCAGACTTTAAGAAATCTGCTCGGATTGTTGGAGAGGTTCTTGGTAAGTATCACCCTCATGGTGATATGGCCGTATATGACGCAATGGTTCGCATGGCGCAGGGTTTTTCGATGCGCTATCCCATCATTGAGGGCCAAGGCAATTTTGGTTCAATGGACGGCGATCCCGCAGCAGCGATGCGCTATACCGAAGCAAGAATGTCGAATATCGCCATGGAGATACTGACCGATTTGGATAAAGATACCGTCGACTTCTTTGACAACTTTGATGGTTCCCTTCAAGAGCCGTCCGTCCTCCCAGCTGCAGTTCCTAACATGCTGCTCAATGGAGCAACCGGAATTGCGGTGGGAATGGCAACCTCCATCCCGCCTCACAACCTCATCGAGGTGTGCGACGCGCTGATCTACCTACTCAAGAACTGGTCTAAGGCCGACAAGATCGTGCTCGACGACCTCATGAAATTCATCAAAGGGCCAGATTTTCCAACCGGTGGAATTATCATTCAAAAAGGAAAAGATGACGGCGAGGGGCTGAGCGCAGCCTACGGCACTGGTCGAGCGAAAATTACCCTTCAGGCCAAGGTTCATATTGAGGAAATGGGACGTGGTCGGTCGCGAATTATCGTTACTGAGCTACCCTACCAAACAAATAAATCCAGCCTGATCGAGAGAATCGCGGAATTGGCTCGATCGGGAACGATCGAGGGCCTAACCGATCTGCGAGATGAATCCGATCGTCAGGGTATGCGCATTGTCATCGAGCTCTCTAAAAATGCAGAGGCCAATAATGTTCTGGCAACGCTCTACCGACGAACATCAATGCGCACCACGTTCAGCTTTATCATGCTCGCCTTGGTGGATGGTGAGCCCAGGCTGTTGAACTTAAAACAGGCATTGCGTGTTTATATAGAACACCGTGTTGAAATCGTCCAGCGACGCAGCAAGCACGTACTTAATCGAGCGAAAAAACGTGCACATATCCTCGAGGGGTTGAAGATCGCCCTCGAGAATCTGGATGAGGTTATTGCAATCATACGTAGAGCAAAAGATACACCGACAGCCCACCAGCGCCTTCGCAATAAATATAATTTGTCGATTGCCCAAACGGATGCAATTCTCGATATGCCGCTTCGGCGTCTGTCTGGTCTTGAACGAAGAAAGATCGATCAAGAGTATAGAGAGGTACATAAGCAAATTAAGAGTCTTGAAACTCTGCTGCGTTCAGAAAAAAGGATTCGCGATCTAATTTCCGAGGAATTGGTAGAGGCTAAGGCGAAGTATGGGGATCCAAGAAGAACTCAAATCGTCCGAACAAAGGGTAGCGATGATCTGACCCTATCGCCTTTGACCGCAATTGACATCGCCCCAGGCAAGAATGCATGGATCGTTGTTACACAGGATGGACATATCTCCAGAACCCCAACAATGAGACTTCCGCGAATGTCGGGGCGTGCTGCTCCCATGTTTGTCATCGGGGCAAGCGGCAGAGATATTCTGTACCTGTTTGACGAAAAAGGGTCTGGCGTGGCTATCCCAGTGCACGTTATCCCCGAGGTTGATCAACCGACAAAGGGGATTCCGATTAACAGTGTAAGCCCCTTTGGATCAGGCATAAACCTGGCAGCGGGAATCGCATTGCCACCGGCAGAATCAACAGATGTACCTCCTGAACACTACCTCATATGTTGCACCAAGAAGGGGATGCTAAAGAAATCAAAACTGGCTGTGATCCCAGGGCCATCTACAAAAAGCTTCACTGCAATCAAGATTGGCAAAGGTGACGCACTGGGTTGGGTGTGTATGACTGGGGGGGATGATGAAATCATACTGGTCAGCCGGAAGGGGATGGCGATTCGATTCTCCGAGAAACAAATTCGCCCTATGGGATTAAGTGCGGCAGGTGTAATGGGCATGAAAATCGAGGATTCGGATGATCAACTTATTGGGATGGGTAAAATCCTACCAAGAGGTGAGCTGCTGCTAGTTACGGAAAATGGGTGGGCAAAACGCATTGGGCTGAGTCAATTTCCGAAGCAGGGAAGGTATGGGAAAGGTGTGTTGGCCTGGAAATCTGGAGAAGGCATCTTCCTGGCAGGTGCAGCAGTAGGTCTTTCCGATCATCGCAGCGCAGTCAAGTTCTTCAAATCGGCGTCCAGGTCTCTCCGCTTTGCAGATGTCGTTCGAAGGAACCGAGCAGCAGCTGGAACAACTGTATTCGATCTAGCTGCCAGCGATCGCGTGAGTGGGTTGGTGCCCGTTATTTCCAGGTCAAAAGTAGCAAGAGGCAAGAAGATTTCTGCCCGGGCAAAAAAGGCGTCTACTCGATCGAGAACAACGACGAAAAGGCGATCTAGATCTAGGAGCACGACGAAGAAGTCAGGTACGCGTTCTGCATCCAGAACTTCAAAGAAGAGCAGCTAGGGCTTTATCAAGGATAAAGATACCATTCATAAACCGAGTTTCTACATCCTTGATAAAGCTTAAAGTGTTCTGTTCTTTATCTATCCTGTCTAAAGAAACACGTTGGACGGAACACTCGGGGGTACACACAAGGGTGAAACGATCGGCATCAATCAGAATTTACGGAAATTCGTAGATAATGCGATTTGCGCTGGTTGTGCAAGTGCAAGCTTCAATGGTTATGGAGCCCTTCGACATCGTGCCTAGGTAGGGTTCCTCGCCATATTCAACAACCCAGCCATCGAGTACGAAGGCTACTATCCCTGCTGCGGGTAACCATTCTCCATTGTAACGTCGCGCAATATGAAAGTGAGTGCCTGTCGACCGGCCCCCCTCACATGAAGGATGTCCAATCCTGCTCCCTGGTTCAACCTCAACGCCCGGGGGGATGCGATCCCGTTCTTCCACGTGAAAGAAAAGCAAGACCCAGCCTGTACGCTCATCGTTATCCTGATCGAGATCCAGTATCACCGCTGAGTTCTCACTTCGAGCGATGGTGCCGGCACTTGGTGCGGTGATCCACACCTCGGATTGAGCGCATCCCCCTTCTACAGCAGGAGGTGCGAAATCAATTGCCCCCAAAGGCAAATTACTTCCCCAGGAAAAATGTGGTCCTGCAGAGTAATCCCAGATAACTCCGGTTTCGAATGGAAGCCCAAATTCAGGCTGTAGTAAATTCGATGGAATGGGTTCAATTTCGTATTCAAAGGGATCACCCCAAAGATCCCGATAGGTTTTCTGAAACCCGTCCGGTCCCATGATGAAATTTAGATCATCTAAGCTATAAATTTCTGAGAAAAGATTGTAGAGTGCTATGGTTCCCGCGTTCTGCCATGGATCGGGACGCAGGATATGACCACTGGCGACGGAGAACTCATTCAGTGTCCCCGCCCTCCAGCCGTAAAATCCATCATTAATTCTCCTCGCCGCCCAACTGAGCTGCCAGTAAAGTCCCTTAGAGAATGGGTCGATAACACCAAGTGGATACTCAATCTCACTCTCCATGGGAGATGGGTTCGATAGAGCTCCTGTTTGAAACTCAAGAAGGGTGAGCAAGAGCCTTGGATGGATTGAGTATTCTTCCGAAACAAGTTCGATCACTTCCCAGGCAGGGCGGGTGTACTTGTAGAGATAATCACTCATCGAGTTGAGAAATCCCGGGTGTCCCTGAATTTCACTGGCGATGTTGAAGTTGATGGATGAAGGACCATAAACAACTTCGCTATCTGGAACGACCTTGAACGAGGAGCTTCTAAGGGGAAGGAAGTATGCGGGAATAGTTAACGGCAACCCTGGAGGGAGAGTCGTCACTTCAAAGGGAATCTCGGGATTTGCTTGTGTGATTTCGTTCGTGGTAGTGTTGAAATGTGCGGCGATTGCGCTAAGAGTATCACCACTCTGTACGATGTACTCGACGAGTTCACCCGGCACTGGCTCAATCGGCGTAATTGGTATAGCGGACGGTGGTGTCTGGGCATCTGCTGTATCAATCGTAGGCGACCGATCGACCTCGGATAGACCATCACAACTCGCCAGGAAACACCCCAGGATTATGAGACCTTGGAAAGCTATTTTCGAATTCATCTCGAAATGAGAGTCTCCTGTGAAGAGCAAGTACATGCCAGGACGGTTTGGCCCCCCTTTACTAGTGCGCCTTCATAAGGCATTGATCCTGCTCTTGCCACCCAACCGCTTAATTCAAATGCAAGTGGCCCATCAGCTAATACCCATTCGCCGTTATACTTCCTCGCCAGATGCACGTGTGTTCCTGTGGCGGTCCCACCTTCGCATGATGGGTGACCTATCAGATCACCTTGCTCAATGAACACCCCTTGGCGCACGCGATCACGAGTGGCGATATGTTGATAGAGCACCACCCATCCCGTTTGTTCGAGCCCATCTCCATCCAAATCAACGACCACCAATCCATTGTCACTGCGCACCACAAGACCTGGCGAAGCGGCAACAACCCACTCCTCTGAATCAACACATCCCGGTTCTGCTGAAGGAGGAGCAAAATCCAATGCCGCCCAAGCCGCTTCCCTCTCCCATGCCCCATGAGGCCCCCCCGTGAATGACCACACCCTGCCGGGCATAAAGGGAAGTGTCATCGGAGGTTGCTGTAACTCGGGCTCATATAATGGGTGAAAGTATTCCCACGAATCACCAAATAAGTCCTCATATGTTGAGATGAACCCATCTGGTCCCACTTCGGAAGTCCAACCGCTGATTGGATATTTTAAAGAGAACAAATATTGTATAGCAACCGTGCCGGCATTAATACTCGGTGCCATTCGAATATACGATCCATCTGCTAAAACCAGGTCGATCATCGTCCCTGCTCGCCAACCATAATATCCTTTGCCTAATTCATTCGATAACCAGGTTAATTGCTTGTAAAGCCCCTGATATTGAATGTCGTTCAATCCGATGGGGTAATTGAGCGCATCACCGCTAGGCTGTGTTGGGCTTGTCACCCAGCCACTCGAATACTCGAGGAATGCCAGAAGCAATCGCGGATTAAATGAATGTGCTAGGGCAGCCCGATCAACGATCTCGGCACCACTCTGTACGAGCCCGCCGACAAATTCGGTGTAGGTGTTGAGGAAACCACCTTGGGAAGAAACAAATGCGCTCACATCAAAATCAGCCGTATGCGGGGAATAAACTACCTCGCTATCAGGGAGTAATCGATCTGAAGGACCTGTATTCTCCAGACGATCGGGGATCACCAGGATAAGACCAGGATCAACCAACCCTCCATCTTGAGGGAGTAATCCCGAAGTCGCCCGGATGTCTGAAGGAATTACACCAAAACGAATAGCCAGGCTCCTGAGCACATCACCTGGTTGGCTTTCATAGAGCAGATTCTCAGCCACGCCGCTTACACTAAGAGTAGGTGTGGGAGGTAATGTCGGCGAGGCGACAGGCGTTGGTCTTGATGGGGTCGCTGTGGTAAGTACACCAGAGCTGATTGTGGGGGTTGGAGTGGATTGGACAATGACCTGGGTCGGCTGTTGAACAATTGGGTTTACGATTGGATTCGAATTGCCAGCGATCTCTACATCCCCACGTGCGCATGCCAGGGTGGCAACCACTATTGTCGTTAAGGCAAAAATAATACTTCGTTTGTTCACTGGTAGATCCACAATAATCAATCCCTCAGCGTGAAATCTGATTGTAAGATGCTCGACAAGCGCAAGCCAGTAAGCTTGTGTCACCCAAAGTTAATGACCCATTATATGATGTACCGGCACTTGCGGCGATCCACCCTTCAAGGTTGAAAGGAACTTCCCCGGCCGCTTCAATCCACACGCCATTATACTTTCGCGCCAGATGAACATGGGTTCCTGTTGACACACCCCCCTCGCAGGACGGATGTCCGATACGTGCCCCAGCTTGTAAATAAGTCCCTGCCTCAACTCGATCTCGAGTTTCGATGTGTAGATAGACTATGCTCCAACCGGACCCCTCATGACTATCCCCACTCAAATCCTGGACCACTTGCCCTGCGTCAGAGCGAGTAATATTTCCATTTGCCACTGCGACAACCCATTCATTCGAAAGGATGCACCCTACACCATCCCCCGGAGGAGCGAAATCCAAGGCTGCCCAGGCAGCTGAATTACCAAAAGCACTGTGGGGTCCCCCGGTGAAAGACCACACCTTGCCGCGCTCAAAGGGGAGTTGGAAGGAGGGCTGAATTAATCCCTGTGGTACGAGTGGCTCTACAGCATAATCAAATGCGTTTCCATATAACCCCTGATATGTAGTTGTGAAACCGTAATCACTGACGACTTCCCTCCACGTTCCGATGCTATAGAGCTGGGAGAACAGGTAATGGACCGCTGCCGTACCGGCGTTAATACCAGGGCCGGGGGGCACTACTCGACCATCCGGAAAAATGAATGGTCCCGCCCAACCGCTCCTCCAGCGATAAAAGCCCCTATTCAATTCATTGGCAGCCCAAGATAACTGGCTGAACAATCCCTCCCGACCTAGCTCATACCAACCCATTGGATAGTCGGTCGTTACTGCAGCAGTCGCATCCCCTTGAACCCACCCGCTCTGCTGATGGAGAATGGCAATGAGGATTCTGGGGTTAATAGAATAACTCTCAGCCACCTTCCGGATAATGGCGGGGCCATCCAACAAATAACCATCAACAAGTTCAACATACCATCTCAAGTAACTCCCACCCTCGATTGATGAAAATATTCGCTCCAGGTCATTCGTTGCTGGTCCATTAACCAGTTCTGAATCTGGAATTAATTTCATGCTTGGACCTGGGGATTGAGGGATCGGAGGAGGAATTGAAAGTGTAACACCAACGCTCAGAAAATTCGGGTCGACAATATTGTTTTCCCTTTGGAGGTGTTGGACTCCAATTCCGTATCTAAACGCAATGCTATTGAGTGTTTCGCCATAGCGAACGACATGTGTCTCATAATAATCGCGAAGTTTCGGGAGTTCGCGAATCGGATCAGGAGTTGGTGAGCTTTTTGGAATTGGGATGGCGGGAGTATCTGTAGGAACCTGGGTGGGTGGATCCGGAGTTGGAGTAGGAGGTGGAGTTGAAGTGAAGGGGACGGAGGGGGTAGCACCACTGGTTACTTCACCTGTTACGGTCTGATCACTGCGAGAACAAGCTGTCAGGGCAATGGCGAAAGCGATCGCAACCAACATGGATAAAAAGATTTTAATGCGTTCAACAACCCCGAACATTGAAAGCCCTTATAACATCAAGTGATCGTTGCTATATTATTTATCGACCTAGTTCCCAAGCGTAAAATATACTCCACTCCGAATAATGAT
>SDBS01002289.1_pt1 | contig 19241 bp, 20 predicted proteins | sample 2277091 | NCBI WGS metagenome assembly SDBS01 (sample SAMN10404972, study PRJNA504765) | marine sediment metagenome | isolation source: marine sediment core GS10_PC15, 163 cmbsf | place: Arctic Ocean: Southern Knipovich Ridge | collected 2010 | reverse complement strand
AGACCTTATATTATTGCAACGTAAGCGGGAGCCTTTATTTTTTACGCTGCCAAACGTTTAATGGTTCGGCGGAATGGGCGCAAAGACGTTAAAGGGGTACGTTCGCTTTACCGGGCAGGTTTTTACCGCTGGTTGTTTGGGCGGTGTCCTGGCCGCGGCCGGCGAGTATATCCTCGGCGCGGGGTTAGGTAGGGGGGCTTTTTGGGGTCCGCCGAGGCTGTTTTTCCAGATTTTATTTGGCGCAGAAGCGTTATGGGCGGCCGCGGTAAGCGGCCTCGTATTTGCGGCCGGTTGCTCGATATATTACTTCTGGGCGGCGAGGAGGGGACGAGTCCATTTAAGCTCTCCGCCTTTACTGATCGCCGTAATCGCGTTATCCGGCGCTCCGTTTTTTTATTTTTTGGCGACAGTCGATTTCGTATGGTTTAACTATAAACCGAACGTGGTCATTTCGGCCGTATTCTTGCTTACGGTAACCACGTGGTTTTGCGCGGGCTGGGGGATTTACGGGTTGGCAAATAAAATAAGGCGCCGGTTGCCGGCCGGGGGACCTCTGCCTGTTAACTTCTTACGATTATTAACTCTTGGCTTATTGGCCCCCTTTATCTTCGTCGAGGCGTGGGCTATCTGGCAAGCACGCGAGCCGACGCCGAGGCGGCCCGATATATACCTCGTCGTCATGGACGCGTTTCGCGCGGACCGGCTTAGTTATTACGGCGCGGAACGCTATTTGGCTCCTACTTTGGAGATGTTCGGCGTGGAGGCCGTGGTTTTTAAGGAAGCTTTTACCGTTTCCTCGTGGACTAAGCCGGCGGTAGCTTCCATTTTTACCGCGACCTACCCCAGCACCCACGGCGTCAACGGCGGGTTTCTTCCGCTTCCGGACGACGCGGTCACGTTGGCCGAAGTCTTGCGCGAAGGAGGTTACAGGACCATATGCGCGTCGGCGAACCCGAACGTAACTCGGCTGGCGCGGATGGCCGACGGTTTTGATATAATGGATGACGTGACGCAGGGGCCGGTGTTCAACGCCGCCGGCCCGCCCATCTCGTGTGCGCGCCCGTTTATCGCTTTCGGTTGGATGAGGCCGTTTTTGGGGCCGCTTTTGAATACGACGAACGACGGCATTAACATTAACGCAAGGCTAAAATTCTGGACCCGTTTTACCCGGGGGCGGCCCACCTTTTTTTACATCCATTATATGGAGCCTCATATACCTAATTTACCCGGTCCCGAGTATCTATACGTGTTTGAGCCGTATCTGGTAAAAGTCGACAAGGAGCGCCGGCTTAAGGTAGCGGCGGGGTCTTTTTTCTGGTACGAAGTATTGAATGACCCCTCGTTCGTACCGGACTTCAACGCGGACGAGTTGGCTTTAGCCAGGGCGTTGTACGACGCCGACATTCTCCGGATGGACGTCGTCATAGAGGGCCTGCTGGAGAATATCGTTAATAGGCCCGGGCGCGACTCGGAGGCGATAATTGTGATAACGGCCGACCACGGCGAAGAATTTTTGGAACACGGCCGTTGGCTTCACGGCGCCAGCCTTCACCACGAGGTAGCGCGGGTACCGCTAATAGTTAAAGCGCCGGGCTGCAAACCGGCCGTCGTCGAAGGGCTGGTCAATTTGGTTGACATTGCCCCGACATTGGTCTCGTTCGCGGGCCTCGAAACCCCGCGCGGCTGGGAAGGCTTAGATTTGGGGCCTTATATTAAGTCCGGTTCCGAGCTGCCGCGGCGGGAGCTACTTTTGGAAGGTATCCATACGATACTCATGCCGTCCGACGAGGAGGGGGTTGAATCCAGTATAGAGTTAAACGGTCTAGTGGCGGGAGATTATTATTACCTTAAGGACGAAAACGCCGACGTCGAGTATTTGTACGACCGGGGCCGCGACCGATGGCAGAAAGATAACCTCGCGTCCAACGCCGCCTTTGCGGAGGCAGGCGGCGTACTCGCGGAAAGCCGCGACGCGCTGGCTCGCTCTATAAACCGGGTTGAGGAGAAGGCGTTCGCCAAGGGCGAAATTTACCTGCCGCCGGTACTCGAGAGACGGCTGAGAGCGTTGGGTTACGTGCAATAGGGGGAGGGCGTCGGCAGGTAGTCCTTAAAGTACGGCCGGAACCGGTCTGAGCAATAGCCATTTAAAAGAAGCGGTTCAGAAATTGGCGCATAAACGGCACAGTGACGGATCCGAAGACTGCGACGGTAACGGAACTTCCTGAAAATATTACGGGGGCGGAGCTGCTACTGGTGGGCAGGCCGGACTTCAAATCCGTGCGGCGGCACTAACCCTGTCGCCGGTGGGTTCGATTCCCACCCGCTCCCCCCAAAATTCCCGCCCGGCCTGGTGCCGGGCGTAATAATAGCTGATTTGCGTCGGCAGCACGCGGTAAGTACCGGGTTGCCGGAGAGTAATGGCCGTAACGGTTGGGCTGAGAGCCCTTGACCTACGGGGCCTTATGCCTTATATTTAACCGACCTTAACGATGAGGCGACCGGCGCCTCCATATGATTACGGCGGTGAAGCGTTCATGATAGAGGACATTCTATACTACACGTTGTGGGAAAACCACGTCGCGGATTATTTAAGGGTTTTGGGCGCGGTGGTAGGGGGCGTTGTCGTCCTCCGGATCCTAAGATACGTCGTCGTTAAGCGCGTTGCGGCGTGGGCGAAGAAGGCGGACGTCCCAATCGACGACGTCTTCGTAAATAATATTTCAAAGCCGCTCCTGCCTTTGCTCTACTTGGGTGCGCTGTATTTGGCGCTGGGGTGGTTGACCATAGAACCCGGCGCGGCTCGCGTAATCGAAGTCGTTGCGAAAATTTTACTAACCTTTCTGGGCGGCCGGTTCGTTATCGCGGTACTGATAAATACCGTAAAATATTATTGGGTAACCAAGAGGGATGACGAGACGAGAGAGCGGACGTTTAGGGCGCTGATGCCCATTATCAAGATAACGGTATGGTTAGTGGCCCTAATCTTCCTGCTCGACAATCTCGGCTTCAAGGTGACGACCGTCGTCGCGGGCCTCGGCATCGGCGGCGTCGCGGTGGCGCTCGCGGGCCAGGCGATATTAAAAGACCTGTTCGGCTACTTCTCGATATTGTTCGACCGGCCTTTCGAGATCGGCGACTTCATCGCCGTGGGTGACAAGAAGGGGACGGTGGAGCACGTCGGCTTAAAGACGACGCGGCTAACGAGTTTGAGCGGCGAGCAGTTAATCTTCTCCAACGCCGACCTCACCGACTCGCGCGTCCAAAATTACAAACGTATGAAACGGCGCCGCGCAGCGTTCAATATCGACGTAACGTACGAGACGCCTGCCGCGAAGCTCAAAGAAATCCCGGCTATAGTGGAAAAAATAATCAGTGGTGTCGACGGCGCCGTATTCGACCGGGCCCACTTTAAGAGTTACGGTGATTTCAACCTCGCTTTCGAAATCGTATATTTCGTGCTCGGGGGAGATTACGGGAAGTATATGGACATACAGCAAGAGGTAAATCTCGCGATCTTCGAGGCGTTTGCGAAGAGGAAAATCGATTTCGCGTACCCGACGCAGACGGTATACTTACCCAAACGTTAAGTGATCGAGGGGACGAGATGGACCCGGTATTAGTTAAAAATGATATCTATTGGCTCGGCGTCCACGACCCGACGCTCGACGCGTTCGAAGTGGTATTGCCGACGCCGTGGGGGACGACGTACAACTCTTATCTAATTATGGCGGGAAAGCCTACTTTAGTAGAGGCCGTCAAGGTTACGTTTCGCGACGAGTACGTCGAGAAATTGAAATCGCTGATCGACCCCCTTAAGATAGAATACCTCATATTAAATCATACCGAGGCGGACCATTCCGGCGCCGTCCCCTGGGTCGTGGAAGTAGCGCCCAACGCCCGGGTCGTGACGTCGAAGGCCGCGAGCCGCCAGATACACCAGCTCTTCCACCTCGAGCGAGAACCGCTGGATGTGGGGGACGGCGACAGCCTGGAGCTGGGCGACCGCGAGCTTACGTTTATCAGCGCGCCGTTCCTCCATTGGCCCGATACGATGTTTACCTATTCGCCGCGGGACCGCGTTTTGTTTAGCTGCGACGCCTTCGGCGTTCATTATTGCGACGAGAATGCGGTCTTCGACGACGAGGCCGGCGACTTCGCCGACCCGTACAGATACTACTTCGACAACATTATGCGGCCGTTCAGCGACAAGGTGCGCGCGGCGGTAGATAAAATTGCCGCCCTCGACGTGGACGTAATTTGTACCGGCCACGGCCCGATTTTAAGGACGGACCCCCGTAAATACGTGGAGCTCTATCGTACGTGGAGCGAGGAGGCGGCCGAGGGGAGCGTTAAACCAGTTGTAGCCGTATTCTATTCCGGCGCTTACGGCAACGTCGCCCAGATGGCCGACCAGATCGCGCGGGGTCTGATCGCCGCGGGCGTCGAGCCGGCGTTGCGGGACGTGGTCACTATAAAAACTGAGGAAGTTTCGGCGGTGCTAGGCGGCGCCGCCGGCCTATTGGTAGGCGTGCCGGCGTTCGCGGACGACGCGCTCGAGCCGGTGGAAAAGATCTTGGCGGCGGCGGCGGATGTCGTCGGCGGGAAACCGGCGGCGGCGTTCGGGCCGTTCGGTACGACGGGCGAGCCGGTTCAGCGAGTGGAGACCCGCTTGAGGGAAGCAGGAGCGAAGTTAACCAAGCCGGCGTTGGCGGTAGACTTCGCACCCGACGAGGAGGTATTCCAGCGATGCCGCGTCTTCGGCCTGGACTTCGCCGCGGCGTTAGAACCGGCGTAGGTTCAAAAGTAAATTTACGACCCGGCCTTGGGCCGGGTCGTTTCAATTTCCGTAACGTAGTCCGCAGCGCGTCGTTCAGAGCAGGCCGATGGTGACCGTGAGGCCGGTGGCGGTAGGTTCGACTTTAACCCTCGACTGCGCTTCGTTATCGGCCGGCAGGTCCGAGACGTCCCAATCGGCAAGGTGAGCGTCGACGTACGCGTCCATCATCGAGAACGTGAGGATGCCGACGAAGAGCCACCCCCAGAACTCCGTTTCCACGATGTATTCGTTGTGCTTGGCGAGTTTTTCGCGTTTCAATTCCTTGGTGGGTGCGTCGCGGGCTTCGCGCTTGTACCTCCTCGCGACTAGATAGTTGTCGACCGCCATGTAGAGAGTCCCCGCCTGGGCGGCTATTATCCCGCCGGCCTTCCAGTCCTTGCCGTTGTAGATCTGACCCCACCCGGGGACCGCGAACGACCGCCACAACGCCCCCGTAGGCGAGCGCCTTTTACGGGCCAGCGCGAGCTCGGCCAGCGCTACCGAGTCGTAGTAACCCTCTCCTTCGAGCGGCGCCAACATCATCGCCTCCGCCTTTTTGGCTTCGTCTTCGGCGACGTTGATGTCTACCGCGGCGGCGCCGGTCGCCAGCGCACATATTATTATAACTATAACGGCGCGTCGCATGGTCGCGACGATGTTATCGCAACGAGGGCGGCTCGTCAAGCGATTACGGCCTACGGGGTGTCCGGCCAAGCCGCCGCCGTTGATAACTAAGTCCATTTATGGTAGAATTCCCTAAAATATCGGAGTTCGTATGGCAAAAGAATATTTTCCGGAATTGAATCGGCGGCGCACGCGAGGCGTCAAGAAGAAACCCCGCGTCTCGCGCGTAACGCGAGCGTTATTTTGGGTCTGTTATTGGAGCGGGCTCGTCGCCGTGGGCGTCGGGTTCGGCCTTATGACGGTGCTCTCGCGAGGGTTGCCGCCCATCTCGGAATTGGAGACGTACGAGCCGTCGCTGCCCACCAAGATATACGACCGCAACGGCGGCTTAATAACGTCGTTTCAGGTAGAAAGGCGCTATCTCAAGCCCTACAACGCGTTTCCGCAAGACCTCATTAACGCGTCGCTGGCTATCGAAGACGAACGGTTCTACAAACACCACGGCGTCGACTATATCGGGATATTACGGGCGGCTTGGGCCAACGTCAAAGCCGGACGCATCGTCCAGGGCGGTTCGACCATCACGCAGCAGCTGGCCCGCAACTTGTTCCTCACGCTCGAGCGGACGTGGGAGAGGAAGATCCGAGAAGTCCTGCTCGCCGGTAAGATAGAAGCGGCGTATACCAAGGACGAGATTTTATATTTCTACTTGAACCAGATTTATTACGGCCACAACGCGTACGGCGCCGAGGCCGCGGCGCGCGTATATTTCGACAAACACGTCGAGGATTTAACTCTGGCCGAATGCGCCATGGTGGTGGGGTTGCCGAGGTCGCCGGGCAGATTTTCGCCGTACGTCGACCCGGACGAGGCCCTTAAACGGCGCAACACCGTACTGGATAAAATGTACGAGCTGGGCTACGTCGACCGCGGACGCTACGAAAAGGCCCGGGCTACACCCGTAAAGGTCGCGCCGGTGAAGCGCGACCCGGACCTGGCGCCGTACTTCACGGAGTACGTGCGCCGGATTTTGGTTCGGCGGTACGGCTCGGAACAGGTATTTCGGGCGGGCTTGCGCGTTTACACGACGTTGGACCTGAAATACCAACGGATCGCGGACAAGACGATGGCCTGGGGTTTGACGCGCCTTGAGAAGAACCACGGCAAAAGGTTCGCCCGTTACGACGCTAACTTGACGTTCAAGAAGTTGGAGACGGGCCAGGTCCGGTACGTCAAGGTAACTGATATGACAAAAGCGGTCGCGATATGCGACCTCGGCGGCGGCATAAACGGCACCATGGACATCTCGCCGGCGGTGTGGTCTTTCCCGTTCGAGCCGGCCGACGTCGTTAAAGTGGGCGAGGAGATACCCGCCAAGGTGGTGGGCGTTTACACTAAGAAAAAGAAAGTGATGCTGGCCTTCGAGCAAGAGCCATTCTTGCAATGTTCGATGTTGGTCATGGACGGTCCGACCGGCGACGTCCTCGCGATGATCGGCGGCGCCGACTTCGACGAGTCGAAGTTCAACCGTTCGGTCCAATCGAAGCGTCAACCGGGGTCGGCCTTCAAGGCGTTCCTGTACACGGCGGCCATCGACAACGGCTTTACCCCCGCGGACGTTGTATTGGACGCGCCGTTTCGGATCGAGGCCGACGGCGTCATGTGGCAGCCGCACAACTATAGTCGTTCGACGTCGGGCCCCATGACCATACGGCGCGCCGTCGAGCAATCGATAAATATCGTCGCGGCCCGCATCATAGACGAGGTGGGCATCGAGACCGTAGTGGATTACGCTCACCGCATGGGCGTAAAGAGCGAACTGGTCCCGGTATACTCGCTGGCCCTGGGCTCCAGCGACGTAACGCTGATGGATATGGTGGACGGGTTCGCCACGCTCGCCAATATGGGCGTGCACGTCGAGCCGCGGGTCATAACGCGGGTCGAGGACCGCTACGGAAACGCGCTGGAGGAGTTTCCCATCCGCCGCGAGGTGGTGGTGGGAGAGGATACCTGCAGCATCATGGTGAATTTGTTGGAGGGCGTCATCGACCGGGGGACCGCGTCGCTGGCAAGGCGTTACGGCTTCAAGGGACCCGGCGCCGGGAAGACCGGGACGACCGACGGCGCCGCGGATACCTGGTTCATAGGTTTCGTACCGGAAGGTTTGGTCGCGGGCGTTTGGGTGGGGCGCGACGACCACGAAACGTTGGGGCACACGGCAACCGGCGAGACGTTCGCCGTCCCTATATGGTCGAAATTTATGAGCGAAGCCCTCGGGGAGCGCGGCGACGCAAAGTTCGAGAGTTCCCCCGACGTGGCAGGCGCCCGCGTCTGCGAGGAATCCGGGCTGCTGGCTACGAGTAAATGCACCCGCGTTATATCGGAGTCTTTTTTAAGAGGCACCGTACCTACGAAATTTTGCGACATGCACGAGCCGGCCGATTGGGCCCTGAAAGATGTTGAGGCCGGTTCGGGAGGGGGGAAGGCGGAGGAGCCGCGACCGGATTTTTAACGGTGCGGCTAACCAATTGGTTGCGACGCGCGACGAGCGATTGATGGCCGAGGCTGTTAAGCTCGGCCGCTTGCGTAAGGGTAGAACCGCGCCGAACCCCGCGGTCGGCGCCGTAGTGGCGGCGGGCGAAAGGGTTTTGGGGAAAGGTTTTCACGAACGCGCCGGCGCGCCCCACGCCGAAGCCGTCGCGTTGAAGGAGGCGGGGGAGGCGGCGCGGCGCGCGACGCTCTACGTGACGCTCGAGCCGTGCTCCTTCGAGGGTAAGACGCCGGCGTGCGCGCCGGCGGTCGTTAGGGCCGGCGTGAGGAGGGTCGTCGTAGGTACGCTCGACCCCCATCCTCGCGTCGCGGGCGCGGGCGTCGCCGTTTTGACCAAAGCCGGGCTGCAGGTGAAGGTCGGCGTTCGCGAACGCGAGTGCCGCCACCTCGTCGAGGATTTCGCGAAGTTCGTGACGACGGGCGTGCCCTGGGTTACGGCCAAGTTCGCGGCTTCGCTGGACGGCAAAATCGCCACGCGCACGGGCGAAGCGGCGTGGATAACGGGAGCGGCCGCGCGCCGGCGCGCTCACCGACTTCGGTGGGAACACGGCGCGGTGGCCGTCGGCGCCGGGACCGTGAGGGCCGACGACCCCCGGTTGACGGTGCGCCTCCGCGGGCGCGACGTTTCGGACGGGCCGGTGCGGCTGGTAATTTCTTCCCGCGCTGCTATTCAGTCGGGCGCGCGGCTCTTCGAAGATTCGCCCCGGCCGCCGGTTTGGCTGGCTTGCACCGAGCGCGCCGGCGAGCGAAACATAGCGCGGTTGACCCGGTTGGGCGTAGAGATTATAATGTGCGAGGAAGACGGCGGCCGCGTTTCGCTGGGCCACTTGCTTCGCGAGCTCGCCGCCCGGGGGATTACCAGCGTGCTCGTAGAGGGTGGGGAAAGATTATTAGGAGCTTTTTTCGACGCGGGCTTTGTGGACCGCGTCGTGGCGTTCGTCGCGCCGAAAGTAATCGGCGGCGCCCGAGCGAAGTCGCCGGTGGGCGGCCGGGGCGTTGCGCGTCCGGGAGAAGCTAAGAGCCTCGTCGAGGTAAAGCGCCGTTCGTTAGGCGACGACGTGATGATCGAGGGGTACTTAACGGATGTGGACGACTTATTCGCCGGCGTACCGCGCGTGACCGGCATTACTCGCTGAGACGCGAGGGGCGAGTTGTAAAAGGTCGATGTTTACCGGTATAATATCAGAGGTGGGCGAAGTCGCGCGCGCCGCCGCGAGCGGCGTCGGGGGGCGGATTAGAATCAAAGGCCGCGAAACGGCCCGAGCGCTCTCCCCGGGCGACAGCGTCGCCGTCGAGGGGGTATGTTTGACCGCGGCCGAGGTAGGCGCCGATTTCTTCGAAGCCGATGTCTCGGCGGAGACTGCAACGACGACGACGTTGGGCGAACTCAGGGCAGGGGCGGCCGTTAACCTTGAGTTGGCGACGCCCGCCGGCGGGAGGTTCGGCGGCCACCTCGTCCAGGGGCACGTCGACGGCGTCGGCGCGGTTACGGCGTTGACGCGGTCGGGCGACGGGTACTTGCTTAAGCTCGCGGTTCCGCCTGAAATAAGCCGCTACGTCGTGGAGAAAGGGTCCGTTGCCGTCGGCGGGATAAGCCTAACCGCTATGGGCGTCGGCGACGGCGCGTTCGGCGCGGCGATTATCCCTTATACGTACGAAAATACGACGTTTAAGCACAGGCGCCCGGGCGACCGAATTAACGTGGAAGTCGATTTGATAGCGAAGTACGTGGAGCGGTTTTTGGGCTCGAGCTCGGGCCGCGGCCTGACGCGCGAGCGGTTGGCCGAGCTTGGTTACGGCGATTAGTAAGACCGAGGATATGAAGTCACAAGAGGATAAACGGGGTCGCGGCAATCCGATTCTCGCCGTCGACGAGGCGATCGCGATATTCAGGCGCGGCGGCGTGCTTATCTGCACCGACGACGAGGACCGCGAGAACGAGGGAGACTTTATAACGGCTGCCGAAGCGATAACCCCGGACGTGATTAATTTCATGGCGACGCACGGCCGAGGTTTAATCTGTGCGCCGATGTCCGAGGAGCGCGCCAACGAGCTCGGCTTGCCGCCCATGACGTCCGAGAATACGGGTCTTATGGGCACGCCGTTCACAGTTTCCGTAGATGCCTTCGACGGTACGACCACCGGCATTTCCGCCGCCGACCGCGCGACGACCGTGAAGATACTCGCCGACCCGGCGACGAGGCCGCAGCACCTTGCCCGCCCGGGCCACGTTTTCCCGCTGCGCGCGAAGCCGGGTGGCGTGTTGGAGCGCGCCGGCCATACCGAGGCCGTCGTGGACCTGGCGCGGCTCGCGGGCCTTTCGCCGGTGGGCGTTTTGTGCGAGATAATGGACGAGGACGGCGCGATGGCGCGGCTGCCGGCGCTGGCCGACGTGGCGGCGCGGCACGGCGTCGGCATCGTCACCATCCGCGACATCATCGAATATCGGCGTCGCCACGAGAAACTCGTCCGCGATATCCTTGCGGCGCCGCTGCCCACGGTATACGGCGAATTTACCATGCACGTTTACGAGTCGGTCACCACGCCCGACGAACACCACCTGGCGCTGGTGATGGGCGACGTCGCAGGCAAAGAGAACGTCCTGGTTCGGGTCCACTCGCAATGCCTCACGGGCGACGTTTTCCATTCGCTGAGGTGCGACTGCGGCGACCAGGTCCAACGGGCGCTGGAGAAAATAGCGGCCGAGAGCGAGGGAGTACTCCTTTATATGCGGCAGGAGGGTCGCGGCATCGGCCTCCTGAACAAAATCAAAACTTATATTTTGCAAGACGAAGGTGTCGATACCGTGGACGCCAACCTCCTCTTGGGGTACAAAGCGGACGAGCGCCACTACGGCATCGGCGCTCAGATCCTGGCCGACCTCGGCCTGACTACCATCCGTTTAATGACCAACAATCCGACGAAGATGGTGGGGCTGGAGGCCTACGGTTTGAAAATAGTCGAGAGGATTCCCCTCCAAGCGGAGCCGCACGAACGTAATTACGACTACCTTAAAACCAAGAAAGACAAGATGGGCCACATTCTCGAGCTGGATTCGGATAAGGAAGATAGTCGCGATAAATAAGGACCTGCGTTTTAAATTTATCGAACGGCGTTAATTACGCGAGCTTAAGAAGGATTTCGACTTACAAACGGCGGAGGTTCCGGAATGGCAAAGGTTATCGAAGGCGTAATATCGGGCCGAGGTAGGAAGTTAGCAATTGCCCTCAGCCGGACGAATGAGTTTATAACCAAGCGCCTTTTGGACGGCGCACTCGACACGCTTAAACGTCACGAGGTAGCCGAGGACGACGTAACGGTGGTTAATTGCCCCGGGTCGTTCGAGCTCCCGACGGTAGCGAAGCGTTTGGCCGAGGCCGGAGGGTTCGACGGCGTAATATGCCTCGGCGCCGTCATCCGCGGCGATACCCCGCATTTCCAGTACATTGCCGCGGAAGTGGCAAAAGGCATCGCCGCCGTGGCGCTCGAGGCCCGGGTACCCGTCGTCTTCGGCGTCTTGACGACGGACACGTTGGAACAGGCCGTGGAGCGCGCGGGTTCGAAGGCCGGAAACAAAGGGAGAGAGGCCGCGCTCGCGACGCTCGAGTTGGTCGACCTCTATGGGAAGCTGGGAGGTAAGGGGAAGTAGATTGGGTAAACGGCGCATCGCACGCGAGCTGGGTTTGAAGCTCCTTTACCAACTCGAGCTCGTCCGCCCCGAAGCGCACGAGGCGACGATTCGGACGTTTTGGGAGGACCACCCGGCGGATACCGACGTCGAGTTCTTCGCGTCTGTTTTAGTCAAGAACGTAATTGACCATCAGCCGAAGATAGACGAAATCATAAAGGAATCGGTGGACAATTGGGAATTGGACCGCATCGCTCGCGTCGAACGTAATTTACTTCGCTTGGCGACGGCCGAAATGTTGTACTTGGACGACGTGCCCCCCAAAGCCTCGATAAACGAAGCAATAGAGATCGCCAAGATGTACGGCTCTACTAAGCGCTCATTCCAATTCGTTAACGGCGTTTTGAACAACGTCTATCGGCGCTACGTAATTAAAGATTAACTGACCAACACTTTCCGGTCGGGCGAATACCTCTTTGAAAATAGCCGTATTTTCCGACGTTCATAGTAATTTAGAGGCATACCGGGCCGCTATATTAGATATCGCGCGGCGCGGCGACGTCGGCGCGTTATGGTGTTTGGGGGATGTCGTGGGCTACGGCGCGGACCCGGAAATTTGCGTCCAGATTACGCTTGCGTTGGCCGGTTCCGCGCCGCCGCCCGCGGTCGACGAAGAGCTCGGGGGAGCGATAGGAGAGCTGGCGGGAAAGCTGCGGTACGTAGTCCTGGGCAATCACGACGCCGCGGCTTTCGGCCACGCCATAATAAATTATTTTAACGAAGCGGCGCGCGCCGCGGCCCTTTGGACGGCGGCGGCGATTTCGCCCCCGGCTTCCCACTTTCTACAAAACCTACCCTTGACGGCAACCGAGGGCGACGCGCTGCTCGTTCATTCCACACCGATGCGGCCGGAGGAATTCTATTACGTAACTTCCGTCGCCGACGCGAGGGAAGTTTTCGCCGCGACCGAGGCGCGGGTTATTTTTTACGGCCATAACCATCGGCCGGTAGTCGTTTCGGATCGGGAGGGCCGCTCCGCCGCGGCGCCGCCCGGCGAATTCGGGGCCGACGGCAGGTGGTTGGTTAACGCGGGCAGCGTCGGCCAACCGCGCGACGGCGACCGCCGGGCGTGTTACGTGATATACGACGCGAGCGACGCCCGGCTGGAATTCGTGCGAGTAGATTACGACGTAGACGCCGCCGCGGCTAAGATTCTAAAGGCCGGTTTGCCGCGCGTACTGTCCGAGCGACTTCACCACGGGTGGTGACGGCGGTTGTCGCTCCGGGTAAGCGGTGGTTTATTAAAGGGCCGCGTGCTGGCGGCGCCGCGAGGGAAGCATTACCGTCCGCTGGCCGGTCGGCTAAAACAGTCGTTGTTCGATTACCTCGGCGAAACGGTAAGGGAGGCCGCGGTGCTCGATTTGTTTGCCGGCGTGGGCGTTTTCGGCGTGGAGGCGCTTAGCCGGGGCGCGGCGCGGGCCACGTTCGTCGAAAATGACGCCGGCCTGGTCGACGCGTTGGAGGAGAATTTACGGTCTTTGAGTTTGACCGACGCGTCGCGCACATATTGCGAGGACGTGTTTGCCTACTTCGAGACGACGCGACCCAGTACTCCTTACGACGTCGTATTCTTGGACCCGCCGTACGGCCGCGGCCTGGCGTTTCGGGCCGTCGAGAGGTTGGCGACGTGGGCGGGCTTCGGCGAAGGTTCGTTGGGAATCACCAAGACGTTTAAAAAGGAACGCTTCGCCGGGCCGGCGCCGCTTACCTTACTGGACGTGCGGCGGTTGGGTGATGACAACCTATCTTTTTTCGGTAAAGTGCGCTCGAACGACGCCGCCGGCTTCGGCGGTAAAGTATCTTAGGCTCGAGCCGAGCGCGCTTTTTTTTCGGAACGTTACAACAAGCCGCGGGTTCGCTGAGATTCCCGCGACTTAAGGAGGTATCGGATGTTTCTCTTCGTATTGTCCGTACTGGTAATCGTCGGCGCTGTGGTCCTCTTCGCGATGAGGAAATGGGTCGGCGTGAGAAGTGGTTTCAGGTTCCTACCGGCGGTCGCGGTGGCGGTGGGTTTGTTGTTGCTTCTATTTTCGTCGCTGGTGGTTGTTCCGCCGGGGCACGTCGGCGTCCCGGTGATATTCGGCGCGGTGAGCGATACCGCCTACCCGTCCGGACTGCATTTCAAGTGGCCCGTGGCCGAGGTTATTAAGATGAGTGTCCAGGAACGGGCTTATACGATGGGGGTTACGGCCAAGGCGGGACAGATTGACCCGACGGATATTATTACGGTCCTGACCCGAGAGGGCATGAAGGTCGACATAGACATAACGGTCCAGTACCAGATCAAAGCGGACAAGACGCCGTGGATCTTGAATAATAAGGTTTGGGGTAACGTCACGAATTTCGAATACCAGTACGTTCGCCCCGAGATCCGCCGGGCTATCCGCGACGTATGCGCGCGGTACTCCGCGCAGGAGATGTATTCCATTAAACGTACCCAGATCGGCGAGGATATCCGCGAATTGGCGGGTATGCTGTTGGCCAAAAACGGGGTTAACTGCGTTCTGGTTAATCTCCGGAACGTCGTCCTCCCGGAGGTCGTGACGGCGGCGATCGAACGAAAAAAAGAACGCGAGCAGCAAAACCAGGAATACGATTACAAGCTCCTGGTCGAAACGAAAGAAGCGGAACGGAAGCGGATCGAGGCCAAGGGTATCCGCGATTACCAGATCACGGTCTCCCAAGGTATCTCGCCCATCCTCATCCAATGGAAAGGCATCGAGGCGGCAGAGAAGCTGGCCGCGTCGCCGAACGCGAAAGTTATCATCTTCGGCGACAGCAAGATTCCGGTTATACTCGGCGGGCAGTAGACCGCGCTCTCGGCTACCAACAAGCCCGGGCCCCGGCCCGGGCTTTTATTTCCGCGCCGCCGGGATATATATTTACTATTATGGTCAGATATTATATAATTTAAGTGTTAATGGTTTGAATCGCGGTTAAAAGGTATAACCTACAAATGGGAGGTTTTGCGATGAAGTTTTTAATTATAATCGTGATTGCTCTTCTGGCACCGGCCGGGTTGGCTTTCGGCAAAGGTTCGTACGTATCGAAAGTCCCGAACGGCGGCGTTTTCAGCTGCGATACCTGCCATAAAGAGAAGAAGATGTACGTGGACTTCGAGAACAACGGCCTTAAATGGGACGAGACGCTCGCGGCCAAGGACAGCGACGGCGACGGTTACAGCAACGGCATAGAGCTCCAGGACCCGTACGGTAAATGGCGGGAGAAGCAACCGGACCCCAAGCGGCCGGGGTGGTCCACTTATAATCCGGACGACTCGAAAAGCGTTCCACCTTATCATGCGGTCGAGCCGGCGAGCTGGGGCCGCGTAAAAGCGTTATATAAATAGGCGCGTTCGATGTAACGGCAAAGCCGGCCTTCGGGCCGGCTATTTTTTTATTGACCGCGTTTGGCGATTTGGTTATAATGCCAAATAATTATCAAGGTGGTTTTATATGGACCCTAAAACGCAAGCGAGATTTGAAGCTTTGGCTGCGGTCGTCAAGGCGATGGCACACCCCACGCGCCTTTTCGTCGTAGACCAGCTTTCCCACCGCGAACGTTGCGTCTGCGAACTGACCGACCTAATAGGCGCCGACGTATCCACCGTCTCGAAGCACCTGGCGGTTCTAAAGGCCGCCGGCATCGTAGCCTCCGAAAAGCGAGGTTCCCGTATTTACTACAACCTGAGGATGCCCTGCGTCCTTAGCTTTTTTGGGTGCGTCGAGTCGGTCATAAAATCAGTCGCGCGGGAGAGCCTCACCGCCGTCGAATAGGAAACGCCCGGCGCTGAAAGCCATCTTTCGCCGACCGGGGCGGCCGACCGGTAGGGTAGTCGCAATAGGAAATTAGCCATATGGATTGGAAGCGAGAGTGGAAGGTACTAGCGGGGATCGTCGTTGTCTTCCTGGCCTTTTTTTATTTGCCGGTCGGGGTGGCGCGTTTCGACAGGTCCATATTCGAAGCGCTGGCGTTAGTCAAATGGTACGCGCGCGAGCACGTGTTGCTGTGCCTCGTTCCGGCGTTCTTCATCGCCGGCGGCATCTCGGTCTTCGTTAGCCAGGCCTCGGTTATGAAGTACCTCGGCCCCCGGGCCAACAAGGTCCTGGCCTACGGCGTAGCGTCCGTCTCCGGTACGGTCCTGGCCGTTTGCTCTTGTACGGTCCTGCCGCTCTTCGCGGGTATTTATAAGATGGGCGCGGGCCTCGGGCCCGCGACGGCGTTCCTCTACTCGGGCCCGGCCATCAACGTCCTCGCCATCGTACTTACGGCGCGTATACTCGGCCTGGAGATGGGCGTGGCGCGCGCGGTAGGGGCGATCGTATTCAGCGTCGTCATCGGCTTGGCCATGCATTTCTTCTTTCGCAAGGAAGAGGTCGCTAAGGCGAAGAAGCAGGCGGCGATGCCCGAGCCGGAAGTAGCGCGGCCGTTGTGGCAAAACGTACTCTACTTCGGCGCTATGGTCGGCGTCCTCGTCTTCGCTAATTGGGGCAAGCCGACCGCGGAAGCGGGGATTTGGTTTACGGTATACTCTCTCAAATGGGTGTTGGCCTCCGCCTCGGCGCTGGCCCTCGGCGTCATACTCATTCTCTGGTTCGGCGTGAAGTGGTGGAAGGTGGCGCTCGTCGCGGCGCCCGCCGCGGCTTTGGCAGTCTTATTCCCGCGCTACCCGCTGGTCCCGTTTGCCGCCGGCGCCGTCGGCATCTCGCTGGTAACGGCCACAGACAAAGGCGAGGCCCGCGATTGGTTCGCCGCCTCGTGGGGCTTCGCCAAGCAAATATTGCCGCTGCTGCTCCTGGGGGTGCTCGTCGCGGGCGCGCTGTTGGGGCGGCCCGGGCAAGAGGGCCTTATCCCGTCGGAGTGGGTGAGCGCGGCCGTCGGCGGCAACTCGCTCCGCGCCAATTTCTTCGCCTCCATAGCGGGCGCTTTTATGTACTTCGCGACGCTAACCGAGGTGCCCATCCTTCAGGGCCTCATCGGCAGCGGGATGGGGAAGGGGCCGGCGTTGGCGCTTCTCCTCGCCGGGCCGGCGTTGTCGCTGCCCAGTATGCTCGTAATACGAACCGTTATCGGTACGAGGAAGACGGTTGTTTTTATTTTGTTGGTGGTTATAATGGCGACTATTAGTGGCTTGATATACGGCACGTTGTTTGGATAGGAGGTCCCGATGAAGCGCATACAGATTTTGGGGACGGGTTGCCCCAAGTGCAAGAAGCTCGCGGAGAACGCCGAGGCCGCGGCCAAAGAGCTCGGCCTGGAGTGCGAGGTCGAGAAGGTTACCGACATCGAGGCCATTATGGCTTTCAACGTTATGATGACGCCGGCGCTGGCCGTCGACGGGGAAGTTAAGGCCGTCGGCAAGGTGCCGTCCAAGGACGAAATAAAGGAGATACTCTCTGAATGAAACCTAAGACGATATTGACTGTCGTGATCCTGGCCTTCGTCGCCGTGGCCGTCGGGTACCTGGTCGTTAAGGAAGTGCGCCAGGCGAAAGCGCTCGAGGTAGCGCGGGAAGGGGTCTCGGAGCCCGCTCCCGGCGCGACCGGCGAACGAGAATCGGAAACCGGCGAAACCGAAACGCCCGCCGTGCCGGCGACGGTCGCCGCCCCCGGCGACGACGCGTCGGGCGAGCGGACTACGCCGTCCGTCCCCGACCGCAAGGTCGTCGTTACTTATTATTATACGTCGAAGCGTTGACTATCTTGCTTGAAAATCGAGAGTTTCTCGAGAGAAGCGGTCGAAACCGGGTTTAGCAACGAGTTGAAGGACGGTAAGGTGGTCTGGGGCCTCGTCAACATTGACGAGCCTGCGAACAGGCATTACATAGACGACTACCAGCTTTACGCCAAGTCGGTTATCGTCGCGGACGTCCGCGCCGGCGAGGAGGTCCGCTGGAAGAACCTTACGAGGGTGTGGCAGCTAACGAACGATGAAAGGGCGTTCATAAAGTACATCCAGGACGAGGTCCGCGATTACCTGGAGGCCGGCTAGTGGCCCCGGTTCTTTTGGGCGCGGCGTCGGCGCTGTGGCTCGGGATACTGACGGCTATAAGCCCGTGTCCGATGGCGACCAACGTCGCTGCCATCTCCTATATCGGCAAACGACTCGGCAGCCCGCGCCAGGTGCTGCTGGGCGGCGTCCTGTATACCGTCGGGCGGACGGTGGCGTACGTCGGCCTGGCGGTCGTGATACTCGCCGGCCTGCAATCCATCCCGCGCGTCTCGACCTTCCTCCAGGACTATATGAATAAGGTGTTGGGGCCTCTCCTCATCGTCGTCGGCCTTTTCCTGCTCGAGCTGCTCAAGTTCGGCGGCAGCGGCGCTGGCGTGGGGGAGAGGCTCGGCAGGAAGGTCGAGGGGTGGGGCCTGGCCGGCGCGCTGGCGTTGGGCGTCATCTTCGCGCTGTCGTTCTGCCCGATATCGGCGGCGCTCTTCTTCGGCAGCCTCATATCGCTCGCCGTAAAATACGACTCGCGGATACTGTTGCCCGGCGTTTTCGGCGTCGGAACCGCGCTCCCCGTTTTCGTCTTCGCGGTAATAATCGGCCTGGGCGTCGGCTCGTTGGGCGCGGCGTTCCACAAGCTACAAAAGTTCGAGTGGTGGGCGCGGCGCATCACGGGCGTCGTCTTTATCCTCGTCGGCATTTACTACTGTTTGGAATATATATTCGAAATATTATAGGCGTAGGTAACTTGTAGAGAAAGCCGGCCGCGAGGCCGGCTTTCTCTTTGATATATCCTTTTGATTTAAAATGGTGAGTGTGGTATATTTTTAGGGTAAGTAATCTTTTCTTAATGGGGAGGTATCGAGATGAAGGTCGTTACGTTGTTGGTTTCGGCCTTGGCCTTCGCGGCCGCGCCCGCCGGCGCGTACCTCGGCCAAATCGTCGCGTCGTTCAATTCGCCGGCGTATAACCCCAGCGCGCTGGCGGCCAGCGGCGACTCGGTGTACTTGTATTGCTACGGCCGGTACATGCCGCCGTGGTTCACCGTTTTTCGCCTCGACTCCTCGAGTGGTTCCCGCCTCGGCTCTTTCCAGTCCCCTTTTCTCAGTAATACTACCGGCCTCGGCTACGAGTACGGCGGCTACCTGTGGATAAGCCGGCGCAACCCGGCGTACGTCGCGCGGTGCAGCGCCTCGAGCGGCAGCGTCTACTCCTCGTTCCCGGTTACGCGACACTCCCTCGGCGGCGGCATCGCCTGCCAGGGGGACCCGACGCGGCCCGGGCCGCCGGCCTCTATAATAAGCTGCGGCGGCAGCCCCTACCTGTCGACGCGCCACACGACCGTGGGGAGCCTGCTGAGCTCGTTCGCGACGCCGCGGCTTTTCGCGGACCCGGCGTGGGACTACCGCAACGGCGTGGTATGGTTCCCGCGGTCCAGTCCTTCGGCCGTGTGGGCGTACACGCCGGCGGGCTCGCTCGCCGCGTCGTTCCGCATAAATTGCTATTTGCCGGCGGGCGCGGCGTACGCCGGCGATTACCTGTACGTCAGCAACACCGGCAACGGCCCGTACGTCGTCTACAAGATCCACTGCCCGAGCATCTGGCAGCGCCTCGCGCCGA
>SDBS01002288.1_pt1 | contig 19244 bp, 23 predicted proteins | sample 2277091 | NCBI WGS metagenome assembly SDBS01 (sample SAMN10404972, study PRJNA504765) | marine sediment metagenome | isolation source: marine sediment core GS10_PC15, 163 cmbsf | place: Arctic Ocean: Southern Knipovich Ridge | collected 2010 | reverse complement strand
GAGGACGGTATAATCCGAAACGTTTCAGTGGGTTATAACACTTTTAAATTTGAAAAAGTCGGCGAGGAGAATGACGTCCCAATTTTTCGCGCGATTGATTGGGAGCCCGTCGAGATTTCGGTCGTGGCCGCCGGCGCTGACGCTGGCAGTGTTATTCGCTCTAAAGACGAGCAAATGACTGATTGCGTTTTCACTGACGAGGTCGAGGGTGAGCGCGAAAATGAGCCCGAAACCCCGCCCGAAAATCCTGACCCCGAAACTAAACCCCTTGAAAATAAAAACAAAGTGCGACAAACTGAGCCAAATGGAGGAAATGACATGGACCCTAAGGAATTAGCAAAGAAATTAAAAGAGGAGCGCGAGGCCGGTGCAAAAGCCGAAAACGTGCGACAAATTGAAATTAGGTCTATTGTCAAAAAAGTGGGGCTCGACGAGAAAATCGCGGCTGAATATATAGAGGGAAATAAAACAGTCGACGAGGTCAGGACTCTTGCCATTGACGCCCTCGCAAAAAAAGACGAGAAACCCGAAAACCAAACACCCGCCACTAATGTGGACTTGGGTGACGACCTTGGTCGCAAGGGTCGGATTGAGGGAATGACCAATGCTTTATTGCATAGGTTTCGACCCCAATCTCAAGAAACCAAAGAGAAAGGGCAAAAAGTCACTTTGCCGGGTTATGAATTGGTCGACGTTGGCCGTGATTATGCTTATTTTTCTCTTGTCGACATGGCTCGCGCATGTTTAGAGGGTGCAAATATTCGCACCGGCATGCTCCCTAAACACAAAATTGCCGACATGGTATTGGGCAACGAGCGGGGCCTCCATTCCACAAGTGATTTTCCAGAAATTCTTGCAAACGTTGCAAACAAAACTTTGCGCGGCGGTTATTTAGCTGCACCTCAAACTTGGAAACCTTTCACAAATGAGGTTTTCGTTTCAGATTTCAAAGAAATCAGTCGCACAAACTTAGGCGACGCACCTCCACTCCTCAGGCTTGAGGAGGGCTCGGAGGTCAAGCGCGGCACTATGAGTGAGGCCGCTGAGAAATATCGGGTTGAGGAGTTTGCCCGAGTGATCGCATTGTCTCGAAAAGTTATTATAAATGACGACCTGGCCGCATTCACACGCGTGCCCGAGCGTTTTGGACGACGTGCCGCCGACCTTGAAAGTGACACCGTCTGGCAAATCATTAAGGATAACGCGGCCTTAGCCGACACCTTTGCGCTTTACAGTGCTCAGCACGGCAACCTTTCAACCGCTCCCGGCGCTCCAAGTGAGGTGCTCTTAGGTGAGGGCCGAAAATTAATGCGCCGACAAGTTGGTCTCGACGGGGCCGAAATTTCAATCACTCCCGTTTGGCTTTATGTCCCGCCAGAGCATGAGACAGTTGCCGAGAAATTAATTGCGCAAACCCGTCCAAATAATGCGTCGGACGTTAACCCATTCGGCCCAAGCGGTCGCACGACTTTGCTTTTGGACGTTGAGCCCCGCCTTGAAACTGGCGTCAATGGCTCGCTCACCTCTTGGTTTTTGTTTGCCGACAAAGGGCAAATTGACATGGTCGAGATTGCATTTTTGGAGGGCACAAGCGGCCCACAAATTCAAACTCGCGACGGTTTCGACATTAACGGCGTCGAAATTAAAATTATGCATGACCTCGGTGCCAAGGCGATTGATTTTCGCGGCATGTTTAAAAACGCTGGGGCCTAAGAGTAAAGCGGCCTAGAAAAAGGAAAACGTCAAACTGATTAAAAATTGGAGGACTTAGAATGAAAAATTTTGTGCAACCGGGAAACACGATTGATATTATTGCGCCCTCGGGCGGCATTGTCAGCGGGGTCGGTGTTCGCATTGTCTCTTTGTTTGGCTATGCAATTGCAACGGTTGCTCAAACGCTGCCGGGAGTTTTGCAAGTTGAGGGAGTCGTTGACGCTGCCAAGCTCACGGCTGACGTCATGCCCGTCGGGACTAAGGTCAATTGGAATAACTCTAATAAGGAGTTGCAACTCGCAACCTCTGACTTGGACGGAGTCGCAACCGTCGTCGTGGCCGCTGGCAACGGTGACACCACGGTGCAGGTTAAGCTCACGCCACTCTAAAGGAGGTCGTGAATTCCTCCAATTGATTTCGAGGCCTTGGCCAAAACCGCATTTGATAAAATTAAATGCGGCTTAGGCGCTGAGGTCCTTTATAGACCAAAATCGGGCGGTGCCTTTACAATCAGAGGAGTTTTTGACGATAGCGCCCAAGCGGTTGACCCCGACACCGAGCAAATAGTCTCCTCAAATCTTTACACGCTCGGCATAAAATTCGACGACCTCCCCAAAAGACCCGAAAAGGGCGACCAAGTTAAATTTAAAGGCCAACTTTATAGAGTGATTGACTCTTTAGAGGACGGGGTCCCCAACGTCAGCACGGTTTTAGTGCTGCATAAGGTTTGTTAAATGAGCATTCAAGACAATAACGGCCCTAAAAAAGACTCTGGAAAATTGCGAAAAATAATTCGCAAAAAAGTCGTCGCCATTTTAAAAAATAAAACTGACGCAAAAAATCGGGTGTTTCCTAATGCGGTCGTGCCGCCTTGGGAGGAGGAGCTCCCCGTTATTTTAATTTATCCTCGCTCTGAGGGTGCGGGCAAATATGCTGAGGCTCCTCGGGAGCTTGAGCGCGACCTAGACCTTGCAATCGAAATCATTGCAGCCGGGCCAGGACCCGACGAGGACGGGAATGCGCCGGTTGACGAGAATGGAAACCCGAAAAAAAGTCTTGAGGACATTCTCGACGATATTGCCGAGCAAGTTGAATGCGAAATGAGCCGCGACGAGACGCTGGGCGGCACTGCCGACGACTCTATTTTGAAAAACACTGAGAGCGAATTTGAAAACACTGGCGGCCAGCCTATTGGCTCGGCCCGCTTAACTTATGGCGTGACTTACTACACAATGTCGCCTCGGAGCGTTGACAAACAAATAGGATTGCCAGACTTTAAAGAGGCTGGACTCGATTGGCATATTGGGGACGAGGACGATACGGTCGAGGCTGAAGATATTATTGATATCCCAATCACTTAGGAGTACAGTTTCAATATGGACAACACAATCCCAGTCAAATTTTTGAAAAAATTTAGAAACCCGATAACCAATCGCATGGCAATTGTGGGCTCAGAAATGAATGTCCCGAATGGTATTTTTTGGATGCGTCGAATTGAGCAAAAAGACTGCGAAAAATTAAAAAGAAAAATTAAAGTGACACCGGCCCCGGCACCGGCAGAGTCCAAAGCCGGGCAAAGCTCTAAAAAAGGGAGTAAGTAACTATGGCCATTTCATTTTTGTCGATACCCTTAGGGGCGAAAGTCCCCGGTGTTTTTGTCGAATTCGACACAAGCAAAGCAATCCAAGGGGTGTCAATAAAACCCTATAACGCCTTAATGATTGGTCAGCAATTGGCCACGGCCACAAAAGCCGCTGACGTTATTGACAAAGTCACAAGCTCCTCACAAGGTCGGCAATTTTATGGAGCCGGCTCCCAAATGGCAGCAATGCTCGACACTTTCATTGCGCTAAACCAAGGGCTCAACGAGCTCAACGCTATTTCTCAAGTTGACGGGGCCGCAGTCGACGCGACTGGCTCTTATGAAATTTTAACCCCGCCCACGGCTGCCGGCACTTTGTCGGTCATGATTGCGGGCCGTCGTTATCGCATTGCGGTTGCGGCTGCCGACACTGAGGCCGATATAATTGCAAATTTGATTTTGGAAATTGACGCCGACGCTGACCGCTTGGTCACTGTTTTAGTTAACGGCGGCAATGCTGACCTTATGGACATAACCGCAAGAAATGGCGGCGAGGTCGGCAATGACTTAGACATTCGTGAAAACTTTTTTGTGGGCGAGGAGCTCCCCGTCGGCATAACAAGCACAATCACTGCAATGAGCGGCGGCTCTGGAAACCCAGCAATAACCGCCGCAATCACCGCAATGGGCGAAACACAATTCGACGTCATTATGATGTCATATAGTGACGCCGCAAATTTATTGTTAATGCAAACCGAGTTGCAAGACCGTTGGGGACCAATTAGACAAAACGACGGGCACGTCATTTTTTGCCGCAAAGAGAGTTTCTCTTTGCACTCAACCTTTTTGGACACTCGAAACAATGAGCAAGAAACGGTTATGAATATTGCCGGCCCCACTCCGACTTTTATGTGGGCTGCAAACATAGGCGCGCGCGTGGCGGCTCCTGCGCAAATTGACCCCGCGCGACCTTATCAAACTTTGTCATTGCCGCAAATTCTTGCGCCCGCAGAGAGCGAGCAATTTATTTTCGGTGAGCGTGACCAAATTTTAAAAGCGGGCGGCTCAACCTATACGGTTGACGCTGGCGGCACCGTGCGCATTGAAAGATTGCGCACCACTCGAATTGAGAATGAGTTTGCCGCACCCGACGAGGCCCTTGCTGACCTCAACCCAAAATTAACTTTAAGCTTTTTGCGTTTCGATTTTAGAGTGCTCATGCTTTTAAGATATCCAAGGCATAAATTGGCCGACGACGGCACTCGCTTTGGACCGGGCCAAGCAATTATAACTCCCAAAATTGGAAAAAGTGAGGCGATTGCCCGCTTTGAATTATGGGAGGAGCTCGGACTCGTTGAGGGTTTCGAGCAATTTAAAAGAGACTTAATTGTCGAGCGAAACGCACAAGACGTTAATCGCCTTGATTTTTTGCTGCCGCCTGACCTTGTTAATCAATTGCGAGTGACTGGCGTCCAAATAGGATTTTTACTTTAAAGGGAGTTAAATTATGAATAGACGAGTCGGCGGGCTCCTTTTTCTCAAAGTGAATTCGGAGCAATTTCAAGCAAAAGGTGAATTCACCTATAACATTAACCCGACCAAACGCGAAAGTGTTGTGGGACAAGACGGCGTGCATGGCTTCAGCGAAATTCCAAAGCCAATGTTTGTGGAAGGAAGTATAACTGACTCTGACGAGCTTGACCTTGAGGGCTTTATGGCAATTCGAGACGCCACTTTGACCCTTGAGCTTGCAAACGGCAAAGTCATTCAATTGCGTGAGGCATTTTATGCCGCTGACGGTGACGTCACGACCTCAGAGGGAGAAATTCAAGTGCGGTTTGAGGGCATTCGCGGGCGCGAGGTGCGGTAAAAAGTTACAAGAATAGATATAAAAAAGTTACAAGAATAGAAACAATTTGGAGGGAGCCACCAAATGTCTAAAGAGTCTAAATCTAAAGAGCCTGACGAGCCCAAAGACATGCAACCAAAAACTAATGCAGACAGGTCGGTCACTGTACCGCTCGATTTTCCAATTGAATGGGGTGAGGAGGGGCTTGTCACCGAGATAATTCTCAAACGCCTAAAGGGAAAACATATTAAAAGCATGGGCAAAGACGCCATTATGGGCGACATGTTTAAAATGGCGGGCAAAGTTTGCGGTTATTCGCCGGCATTTTTTGACGAGATGGACGCCACTGACTGCATGAAAGTGACCGAGGTTATAGGCGATTTTTTGGAGGGTGGCCAAAAGACTGGGAGGACTGCTTAGCAGCTATTGGCTTTGCTTTTAAGTGGTCGCGCACCGAGCTATATAGCCTTGACGACATTGACGTTGACGAGTGGTATTATAGGTCAAAAGGAATGCTGGAGAAAATGAATGGCGCGCGATAGGACTTTAGGCTTAAAATTAAGAGCGATTGACAAAATGTCGACCACGCTCGACCGAATAACAAAAAGATTTCCAAAATTAACTCGCTCAATAAACCGCGCCACGGCAACGACTAAAATTTTTAATGCACAAACAAAAAGAATGCGGGCCAATCTTATGAAAGCTGGCACGCGCATGAAAAGTTTTGGTCGAGGCATGACCACTTTTGTGACTCTGCCATTGCTCGCCGCCGGGGCCGCCGGCGTGAAAATGTTTGGCGATTTCCAACAAGGTTTGCGAGGGGTTGAGAAAACGACCGGGCTCTCGCGTGCCGAGGTGGCAAAGCTCGGAAAAGTTTTTGACCAATTGTCGACCGAAATCCCGGTCACGACCGCCGAAATGCTTGAGCTTGCGCAAGCGGGCGGGCAATTAGGCGTCACGGGCTCTGCCAACTTAGAAAAATTCACGGTCACAATGGCAAAACTCGGGCGCGCAAGTGACGTTGCCGGCGAGGACGGTGCGAAATCTATTGCTCGAATTTTAACGGTCACGGGCGACGGCATTGGAAAAATTGAGCGTTTCTCCTCTGCACTTGTCGACCTTGGAAACAATGCCGCAGCCGGCGAGCAAGAAATTTTAGAGGTGGCCACAAGAGTGGCAGGACAAATTGGCCGGTTTGACGTTGCAAGCGACAAAGTGCTGGGCATTTCGACTGCATTAAAAGCTTTGGGCAAAAAAGCTGAGGAGTCGGGCTCGGTCGTTGGCCGGGCTTTTGATGCAATTGACCAAGCAATAAGAGGCGGCGGGGACAAAATGAAAGTTTTGTCGAAGCTCACTGGCATTGCTGGCAAAGATTTAAAACAAGTTTTTGAAAAAGACGCCGCCGGCGTGTTTCAAAAATTCATTGTCGGTTTAAATAAAGTTGATAAAGCAGAGGGAAACCAAGTTAAAACTCTGAGAAATTTAGGCTTGCAAGGTGTGAGAATAAACTCGGTGCTTTTGTCTCTTGCAAAAAGTCCCGAGGTTTTGACTGAAAACATGGACCGAGCGTCTAAAGCTTTTAGAGAAAACACCGCTTTGCAAAAAGAGTTTCAAGTGCAAACCGAATCCTTTAACTCTGAAATGATAAATTTGACAAACACTTTCACAAGTTTGCTCCGCATGATTGGGGAGTCACTGGCACCGACCGTTAAATTTTTAGGTGCAGTTTTTAAAGATATGCTTAATTTTTTAAGAGACAATCCGACAATTCGGGCGCTCGTCATTGTGTTTGGAGCTTTGGCCGCCGTATTTGGGCCGCTTATTTTTATTGTCGGCGCGTTTCTCACAATTTTGCCGGCCTTATTGGCCGGCCTGGCCGCTATTGGTGTGACTGGTTTCGCGGCTCTTGCACCGTTTTTGTTAATACCGCTTGCGATTGCCGCAGTCATTGCAATCGGTGTCGTCTTATTTAAAAATTGGGAGGCTATTAAACTTGCTTTTTCAAAAAATATTTTTGGAAAAACTTTAATTTTTATCGGCTTTATGGTCCAAGCTCTTGGCAAACTAATCGCCTTAATTCTTTTTGCAGTGGACAACTTTACAAAATTCGGTGCGATTGCTGACGCTGTTAAAGACGTTTTTGGTTTTGGGGAGGACATTGCTCAGAAATCGGCCCTCGGGCCGCCCAAGGGAGCCCAGCAATTCAATCAAGGCAAAGGCCCGTTGCGCGACCCGGTCAACGGCCAAATCGGCGTGACTTTTGCCAATGCGCCGGCGGGCACAAAAGTGACTGGCAAAGCTGAGGGACAATTTGATTTTAATTTGGGCTTTGTCGGCGGGGTGCAATAATGGCTGACTGGCTTGACAATTTTCGCAGCGGCTCTTTTCGAGGGGTGCCCTTTAAAACAGTGAGCTCACAAATCAGAGGTGGCCGTCGAAAACAAGACCGCGAATTTGCAAAGCGCGACGAGGGAAACTCTGAGGACTTAGGCAAAAAGCTAAAAGGTTTCACGCTTGAGCTTTTAGTTTTGGGCGACGACTATTTCGAGCAAGCCAATGCACTTGAGGAGGCGCTCGACACTCAGGGAGCGGGCGAGTTAATACACCCCTATAAGGGCACAATTCAAGTCCAGTCGGGCGAATACACTCGGAGCGATAACGTGACCGAGGGCCGCATGGCTCGTTTTAGTGTGCAATTCACTTTGGCCGGCACAATAAAATTTCCCGACGACGTCGCCGACGAGTTAAATAAATCAATTGAAAACGCTGACGCTGTTAAAGAGCAATCAAAAAGTTTTTTTGAAAAACTTTTCTCAGTTGCAAATCAACCGGCCTTTGTCCTTGAAAGTGCAACCGAGAAATTAAATGCGGTTTTGGATTTTGCCGACAATGCTGTTAAGCAAGTGACCGAGCCAGTGACAAATTTCACTTTTGCAATTCGCAATTTCAAGGCGGCAATTGGTGATTTAATTAAAGCGCCAGGGGAGCTCGCCCAAAGATTGCAAGACACTTTCGACTTGCTTTTGGCAGAGTTTGAGGACGAGCCCGAAACAAGTGAGAGAATTTTCGGAAACTTTAGCGAGCTCGAATTTGAGCCGGTTATTGGTGACACCCCGTCAAGAGATAAGGAGCAAGAAAACCAAGACGCAATTTTAAATTTAACAAAAGAGCTTGCACTTTCAAACCAATCACAAGCCGCCGTCGAGGTTGAGTTTCCCTCGACAAATGCAGCCGTGCAAACTCGAAACGCAATTGTCGAGGGTCTTGACTTGCAACTCGATAGTGCTGACGACGACCTATATCAATCAATAAAAGATTTGCAAACCTCACTGACCGAGGCCGTGCCAAACACCGGGACGAGCGAGCTCATAACTATAAGGTTAAATAAAACCACGCCGGCAATTGTTATTGCTTATGACAATTTCGAGGACCTGGACAAAGAAACCGAAATAATAGACCAAAACGCAATTGAGCACCCCGGTTTTGTCCCCGGCGGGGAGGCAATCTTAGTGAGCGCCGGCTAATGGCAAACGAAACGCTGCCGCTCCAAAAAGGCAAACCAATAAAAGACGAGGTGACAATTCTTGTCGGCGGCCAAGCATTCACGGGCTGGGAAAATGTTTCGATAACTAAAAATTTAGAATCAATTGCAAATAGCTTTTCCATAAAACTTTTCGACAAGTTTGCGGGCTTGAGGTCGGCTTGGCCCTTGCGACCTGGCACAAGTGTGAAAGTTAACATAAATCAAAAGCGGGTCATGACCGGGCGAATTGAAATAAACACCCCAAGTTATACCGCTGAAAGGCGCGACTATGCAATTTCGGGTCGGTCAAGACCGGGCGACCTTGTGGACTGCATGCACAAAGGCCCGTGCGAATATTTAAACATTGATATAATTAAACTTGCAAAAGAGCTCGTCGACCCGTTTGGGTTGAAAGTTTTTGAGTCAGTCTTTGGCGACAAGGCCCCGCCTCAAATAACAAAATTCACACTCAAGCCGGGCGAAACTGTTTTCGAGGCGCTTGACCGAGCGGCTCGCAATGAGGGGTTTCTTTGGATAAGCACAAGCGGCGGCAATATTCGCCTCACGCGCGCGGGCGCGACCGAGGCCCGTTTTAGGGCTTTTTCTTTGCTTAGACAGGATTTTAATATTTTGGGAGCCTCGGCAATTTATGACGACTCGAAAAGGCATAATGAATATATTGTGAAAGGCCAAGCGTCGGGCCAACCGAATTTTTCCGGTGACAAGGCGGCCCAAGCTGAGGGCACCGCGCTTGATTTGGGAGTCACAAGGCACCGCCCGCTTGTTATGATTGCAGAGTCAAACGCTGACTCGGCACAAGCTGAAACTCGGGCGCAATGGGAGGCCGCAATTCGTTTGGCAAAAGCAACGCGAGTCAACGCAGCGGTGCAAGGTTGGACCCAAGCTAATGGCGAATTGTGGGACGTTAACCAAATTGTGCATTTCCATTCGAGTTTTTTAGGTTTAAATAGGGACTTGTTAATTGTGACTGTCAATCACACCGACGGCACTGAGGCGGGAAAAGCAACGACTTTAACATTGACCGACCCTAAAGCATATACACCCGAGCCAGTGAAAAATAAAACTAAAAAAGACGACATTTTTGCGTCTTTGGGAGCCGACTTTTAATGAGCATGGAGAGAATGCGTGACCTTGTCACCGACATATTAAAGCCAATTAGAAATCGAGTCTACACAATGATAACTCGGGCGGTGATTGAAAGTGTTAAGGACGGCGACGGCATGCAACTTGTAAAGGTTGGGCTATTGGCCGGCGAAACTCGGAGCGACGCTGAAAGGTTTCAAAACTTTGGCTTTTCGAGCAACCCTCCCGACGGCTCCGAATGCGTTGCGGTGTCAATTGGTGGCAACCGTGACCACTTAATTATAATTGTGGCCGACGACCGAGGGACTCGCCCGACTGGACTGGCAAAAGGTGAGTCCATTCAATATAATTCAAAAGGTGATAAGTGGCATTTAAAAGCCGACGGGACCTTAGAGGGGACACTTTCAAAAAATTTGGAGGTGGCATTGACTAAATTAAAATTTTCCAACGGCTCCGACGAGGTGATTGACTTGCTTGTGCAAACACTTGCGGCCTTGAAAATTGAGCCATTTATTGTTAACAAAGCGATATTCGCAGCAATTGAAACAAAATTGACTGCATTTAAGGTGTGATTTATGGCATTAAGTAAAGACAGATTGGGACAAGCATTGGCCGACGCGGTCATAACTTTTTCAGGGCTGACAGTAGTGGCCGCCGACCGCGCACAAATTGAGAGCTTAATGAAAGTTATTGCCGATGAAATTATAATAGAATTTTTAGGGAATGCGGTTTTAAAATCTGACGGGGCGACGGCGGCGCACGCATCGGGCGCACCCGCAACGATAACGGCATTGCCGGGAGTTATAGTCTCATGAGTGGACAAGACGTTGGATTTTTTAATGTGGGGACCGAATGCCCTGACGTGGTTATCGAAAACGGTGATTTGAAACCCGATAACGGTTTGCAAACGGCGGCTTTGATTTCTCTTTTTTCTGATAAGCGCGTGACGCTTGAGGAGCTCCCCGCCGGCGAAAGTGACCGGCGCGGTTGGTGGGCTGATTTGGAGTCTGACCCGCAAGACGACGAGATTGGCTCGAAACTTTGGAGGCTTGAAACGGGTGGAAAAGTCAGCAATGCCACTGCCGTTGAACTTGAGAGCATTTTGCGCGACGCTTTTAATTGGATGCTCGACGACGGCCTGGCGTCAGTGCTTGAGGTTTCGGCAGCGCGTACCGGGACAAATCGAATTGAGGGCTCGGTCCTAATATTTAGACCTAATGGCTCTAATATTCCTTTAAAGTTTGCATGGGACGGCCAAACGCTTAAACTGTTTGAAAATGAGGAGTTATAATGGCATTCACGCGACCGACACTTGCTAAAATTATTGAGAGAATAGAGGGCGACTATAAGTCGGGACTCAGTTTGCAAACAATTCTCCGACGGTCGTTTCTTGGTGTCTTTGCAAAAGCCTTTGGAGGTGCAAGTCACACTTTGCACGGCCACATTGAATTCGGTATTTTAGAAAAATTTTTTCCCGACACTGGCGACGAGGCGACTGTCATTCGTTGGGGTGTCCTTTATGGCGTTGAGAGAAATGAAACTCAAAGAGCCGAGCTCACAATTGACGTTGTCGGCGTGGCCGGCGGCACGCTTTTGCAAGGTGCCATTTATGTGAGGAGCGACGGCATAACTTATGCGGTCAAGGCCGAGGTCGTGGTCCCGGCGGCGACGACGGTCTCGGCGACAATTGTCGAAAATGAGGTCGAGTCAATAGGGGCCGACGGCAATTTGTCAAACGGTGACTCGGTCAGTTTGCAAAGTGCAGTGGCCGGCATTGAAAGTGACTCAATAGTCACGGCCACCGAAATTGAGGGCGAGGACTTGGAGCCTTTAGAGGACTATCGCATTAGAGTGCTTGAAAGGTTGCAAGCGCCTCCCAGTGGCGGCACCGTGAATGATTATATTGCTTTTGCAAAAACGGTTGCCGGCGTGACGAGGGTTTGGGTTTTGCCAAATGCACTCGGTGAGGGGACGGTTTCAGTCACTTTTGTCGAGGACGGCAACGCGCCGGCCTCAATCATTCCAAGCCCGGCCAAAGTCCAAGAGGTTTTAGAGGCTCTTTTAGCATTGGCACCCGTGACCGCTGACGTTATCACTTTCGCGCCCAATGAATTAGAGCTCAACCCAGAAATTCAATTGAAACCTAATAACACCGAGACGCAAAACGCGGTCATTGACGAGCTCAATGACTTATTGGCCAGAGAGGCCGAGGTCCGGGACGCAAGCGACCCCGACCAAGTTGGTCTTGGTGTGCAATTTGACGGGAAAATTAAACTTTCACAAATTAACGAGGCGATTTCGATTGCTGACGGCGAGGAGGACCACGTCCTCTTATCGCCCACGCAAGACGTGCAACCTCAAACCGGCGGCTTGGTGACTCTGGGCACCCCGGTGTTTTCAACGCTTGTCTAGGGAGGCATTAAGTGGCGTCAGTGGCATCCAAATTGGCAGCCTATAGGCAATTGCTTATAGATTTATTGCCTAAGGGCCGGCTTTGGCAGCCAAAGGCTCAGCCCGAATTTTCAAAGCTTTTGGGGAGCACTGCACAAGAGCTTTGCCGAGTTGACGACCGCGTCAAGCAAATGTTTTTGGAGGTTGACCCGCGCACCACTGACGAGACCCTCGACCAATGGGAGGACGTCTTTGGCATTCCCGACGAGTGTACTCCCGAGGGTCAAACTGACGACGAGCGCCGCACCCAGTTAACTCAAAAAATGACAAATATCGGTGGCTTATCTAAAACATTTTATGAGTTTCTCGCCACGCAATTGGGTTTCCCGACCACGGTCGTGGAAAATCGAATAAATTTTGTCGCCGGGCGCGCTCGCGCGGGCGACCCACTGACAAACTATTTCAATCGACATTTTGTGGCAGGCTCAACGGCTGGCACTCCATTATCTGAAATTGGCTGGCGTTTCTATTTTAACGTCGAGTTGCCAATAACGGCGAGCTCGCATTTTGTCGCGGGGAGTGTCGCGGGGACGCCATTGCAATCATTTTCCAATGAATTATTGGAATGCACTTTTAGGAAATTGAAACCGGCCCACGCGGGTGTTACATTTACTTTTAAGTAAAGAGGGAGCTTAAACATGCATAGAATAGACGCGCCGGGGTTTGCTCCGGGAAATTTTTTCACCGAGGGAAATCCCAGCTTGTCAATTTTGGCCACAGAAGTAAGCGACGATTGGCTTAATGACGTGCAAGAGGAGTTGACCACGGTTATTGAGGGCCAGGGCATAGCCCTTGTTAAAGGCTTGCAAACCCAATTGCAAAGCGCAATTTTTAGCATGATCGGGGCCGGCGGGACCAATATAAAACTCGACCCGCTTTTAAATAATACCGCCGACCAAGTTATAACGGGCCTTGTGCTTGACAAAACAGTCACCAAAGCGGCGGTCATATTTGCCGACGCGCATAGGGAAACCGACTCAAGCAACGTGCAAGAAACTATGATTTGGCTTGCAACTCATGACTCAAAAGACGATGTTTGGAGAATATCAAATATTTTAACAGCTTTTGACGACTCGGGGACGACTCCAAACATAGTGGCCGCGAGTGGACAAGTCAGGGCGGGCACGAATACATTAGCGGGTGCAAACTATGCGGCCCAATTGAGAATAACTGGCGTTATGCGTTTTAGCTTATAAAGAGGGAGCAATAATTATGAAAAAGTTTGGAAACAAATTCGGAGTGCTTGGGTGGCTTTTGCTGATTTCAGTTATCGCATTAGGCGCTAAAATCGGAGAAAACATTTTGAGAATTGGGGACGGGAGCGCCTCTGATATCGAAATACAAATGGGCAACGGTCGTCTTAAATGGGACGAGGTTTTGCAAAAATTGCTCTTTTCAAATGACGCCGGGGTGTCTGAGCAAGAAATCGGCTCGGGCGGTGGCGGTGCCGCCGGCATAAACATTTTAGAAAACGGTGACTTTGAGGTTGGCAGCCCGCCGACCGAGTGGACTGCAAGTGCTGGGGTTTTTATTGCTGAGACCGTTGCGCAAGGTTTTGATGCTCAATCGGGCTCTTGGGACGCAGCCGCCGGCAGTGACACGCTTGACTCTGATTTTCAAGCGGTGCCTTTAGGTTTAGAAAATAGAAAATGCAATGCCACAATGGAATATATTTATGATACCGGCTCAACGGGTGATTATAAATTGCAAGTTATTGCAAATTCAGCGGGCTTGCTTGTCGAAAAAGATTTGGCAGAAAATACCGATTGGGAGAAAGAGGCGGTGCAATTTGATTGCCCGGCCAGTGACTCAATTAAGGTGCGAATAATAAGCACGCTCGACGGTGGCATAATTTTGCTCGACCAAGTAACACTTGGCCAAAGTGATTTTGTGGACATAAGTCAGACTCTATTGGTGGCGCACGCAAATTATGCCCCTACTGCGAGTTGTGCATGGGCGCGAAGCAATACCGCGCTTGGGGACTTTACAGCCGACACCGATTGTCCGGCAATAACTGTTAACTTTTCAACTTTTGCAGTTTCTACCGGCGATAATGATTTGCCTGACATTGATTTTGCCGATTTACCTGCCGGCACTTATATGGTCAGAGTTGAAACGGTTTTACAAGGAGCAATCACGGCTGCGGAGCTTGCAATAAGATTAAGCGACGGGACAATTAACGGCTCGCTTTGCAGCTTAACTCAAGATACAACGACAAATAATGAAGTCCATAATTTATCTTGCTCGCATGTTTTCACTTATGCCGCAAGCGGGCCTAGAAATTTTAAAATGCAGGGGAGCGCGACGTCGGGAGCCGTTTCAATTATTAATGATGTGGGTGGCAACGGTCGCGGCACACTGAAATTCACTGTTTGGAAAACGCCAGAGAGTCGCGCGCAAGCAATCACTTTAGAAACAAGCGGCGGCGAGTTTCGAGCAAGGCACAATAATAATTGCCTTTGGTCAGACTCCAATGCGGCTTATGACACGCCGACGGGCGACGCGACTTGCGATTTTGCGGTTGAGAAAACTTTGGGCGGCATTTTAAGCGTTGCCTCGGTGTCGGACGGAAACAATCAGCCCGGCATTGTTTTAACGGTTAACCGTGCAATGACTGTTAATGTTTGTGTGCAAGGCGGGACAAATAAAACCGGGTCTGACGGCAATATTTATGACGTGAGGCTTTTTGTCGTTGAGGACTCTTTGAGTCTTGGTGAGTTTCATACAAGACCGGGTGCAGTCGTTGACCGGCGAAGTGCCATTGTGCTTTGCGGTGACGTGACTTTTTCCGGTCCAGGTTCTAAAGACATTGTCGTGCAATTGCAAACGACTAGTCAAACCGTGCAAATAGAAAACGTTAATGATTTCACATTGACTTGGCAGGGGCATATTGTCAGCCAAGGTGCGGCCCCGCCAATCTTTACTGAGTTGCAAAGCTTAGTGAGAAATTTAAGCGGCAGCGGCATGCGACTTTTAACCGCTGATATACTTTGTCAAGCCTCCCCGGTTATTAACCAAGAGAGCGGCGGTGATTGGATTAGTGGCATAACTAGGACCGGGACGGGCCGATGCACTATTGATATAAATGCGAATGTTTGCACGACTGACCCCATTTGCAATATGAATGGGCGCGGTATTTCGCCCGGTATCATTGCGCAAATAGACAATGCGTTAACGCTCTCGTCTATAGCTTTTCCTTTTAAAATTTTTACCGATGCCGGCGCGGCTACTGACGGTCGTATAGTTTTTAATTGCACTTGTTTGCCATAATTTTAAACCAATAAAGGAGTTATTATGAAAACACTATTATTTATTTGCTTAACCTTATTTATTTCAAGCTTTGCATTTGCCGGCGAGTGGGTGCCAGAGTCAAAAATAAAACCGCCACATAGTATAAAAAAATTGCAATCGGTTTGCATGACCGAGTCCGGGGAGCTTTGTTTCGACAAAGCCGGCAAAGACATGCGAGGTTTTAAGGTTGGATTTCGAGCAATAGCTGTTTTGCAAACACTTGATTGCGTCGACGGCGCTGACTGCCAAGCGAAACTCGACGCCCTGCCGGCTGAGTTTGGGTGCCCTGACTTAGAAACCGCAAGCTTTGACGACAAAGTGAATTGGCCGACGCTTGATTTTGTGGCTGAGTCAAGACCGGCAACGGGCTTTTTCTTGTGGTGCCAGGCTAAAATTTTAGTGACTGACGCCGCCGGGGCCTCAGCGGCCACGGCTGCCGATAACCAAACGGCAGCCGATAAGTCGACGAGGGACTCCGCCAGGGGACCGAGGGAAACGAGTTTGCAAGCTTGCGTGCAAGACTCTAAAAATCCGACCTTGACCCCGGCGCAAATCAAAGATTGCATTGCGGCTTTGGTCCGAGAAACGCTCGGCAATAAGGTCGCGCCGGCAGACTTATAAATTTTATGCTAAGCTTTTAGGGAGAAATTAGCTCATGTTTTGGGGACTTATGAAATCAAAAGGCGTTAAAATTGGAGGCTCATTGCTTGGTGGCAGTGGTCTCATTGCGCTTATTATGGGTCTGCATTTTGACGTCTCGGGCAAAATTGACAAAGCCGAGTCTAATGCAAAACAATATGCTGAGCTCGTTGTCGCTCCCATTAAAACCGAAATCACAAATTTAAAAACAGAGGTTAGCGACACCAAAGAAATGGTGCGCGACATTCACAATTATCTTTTAAACAAAAACAAATAGGAGAAATTATGAGCGAAATGGAAATGGTTGCAGTCACAAAAAATGTTAATAAGGACGCAAAAGAGGTCGTCGACGTTATCACAAAAGTTGCAAAGCATTTTATGCAAAAGAAACCTTGGCCTGAGTTAATGAATACTTTTCCCGCTGCAATGCAAGCGGTCGACGGTTGGGAGAATGCGGTCGCCGCTGTTAAAGGCAAAAACATGGGCGAGACTGCCGGTTATGCCGTGGGCGAAATTCTTGAGCTCTTTGAAAAAGACGACGAGCCGACCCCGACCTAAAACTTAAAGCCCTGCACACCACTTTAAGAGTTGAAAACGCAAGGCGGCCAGGGCATAAAGCCTTGGCCGCTTTTTTTTATGGGAGGGAGCCTATGAAACCACTAAAAAACCACGTTTTAACCACGCTTTTGCCACCTTTTTGGCCCATATTTGCCCTGTTTTTGCTTGTCAGTTGCTCGGCAATGTCCCCGCCACAACTTAAAGGCGATATTGAATATGAAAAAGACCTCAAAATGAAAATCAAACACTGGACTGGGAGCGATTGGTCAGACTCCAAAACAATTGTCGGCATGGGAGTGGTGCCCAAAGCCAGCAAATATAAAATAAGAGTCGAGCCTCTTGGCAAAGCCGACATGATTGTCCTTTTAAGTTGCCACCGACAATGGAAAACACCGCACCCCGAGCGCCGTGGCGGTTGGTTTTCTAAAAAATATTATGAGTTTCAAATCTCACCGACTGAGGAGCATGAGGTCGAAAAGGCTTGCTCGTTTGACGCCGGTGTTTATGAAAAGAAAAAGGGCCGGCACGGTTGGGGCCTCATTGTGGTCGATAGTGAGCGCGAAAAGCTGGGCGCACTTGTTAAGTGCAACGGGCGCACGACAAAATTTAATGGCACCTCAGTTTGTCAGGCCAAGACCGGACTCATTCAATCAATACATTTCGACCGGCCTATGCGTTGGGCCGGTGTCGTTGGCTGCGAAATCCAAGAGCCCGACGACAAAAAGAATTGGATTTTTTTAATGCCACAAGGGGAGTGCATAACCTTTTTTGTCGACGACAAAGACGCCTCCATTTTCCACAAAGCGGTTTGGTTTGGTTATGACAAGCTGCCAATTAGGGGAGTTGAATAGTGAATAAACTAATAACAAACACGTTGCAAATGCAATTGGCCTCAGTCGAGGAGGCTCCGAATTATAACAAAATGGAAAAGCCGCCGACACCAATCCAAATGACCAAGGCAATCATTGTTAAAGCGGGCATGCAAAGCGGCAAGCCCAGTGTCGACATTCAATGCCATGACATTAACGGCAATAAGTTTTTAATTTTTGCGACGGGGCAAATTATTTCAATGCTTGGCCAACTCGTCCAAAAAACAATCGAAAATGCAGACAAAGGAGGCCACTAATGCTCTCAATTATTGGCAGTGCCTTATCAATGGGAGCGCCACTTTTTATTTGGGCAATTAAAGTTTTTGTCGGCAATAAAGTGACGCGGGAAAAATACGCTAAAAACTATTATGACATGATTGACAAATATTCCAAACGGGGAGCGGTCAAGGTTGCCAACTATTTTGCAGCCGAGGCCTCGCTCGCGCGCGTGCAACTCCAAATTAGGGAGGAGCAATTAATTGAGCCCGACCGCGAGCTCTCTGCCGCAAAGCCAGTGGCCGCCTATGCCGTGCCGGCCTTTCTCCCGGTGCCGGTCAAGGTCGAAACTCACGGCAACTATCTGACCGATAACGGCCAAGCCCGTGGCCTAGTCGTCCACTATACAGCGGGCCGCTTTAGAAATGGCGGTGAGGACGCTGCAAACACGCTGAGCGACCTTGCAAAGCGAGGGTTTGGGTGTTTGGTTATGGACGTTAACGGGGTCATTTATAAAGCTGACAATCAAAAAATTGACGAGATTGCCTGGCACGCTGGCAAATCGGGCTGGCTCGGTGCAACGGGGTTGTCGCGTTATTGTTTCGGCATGGAAATTTGCAACGCGGGTCGTCTTAGTCAAGACAAAGACACTTGGGGCCAAGCTAATTGGGGTGAGAAAATAGCGAAAAAAGACGTGCGCACGGTGACTGAGCATGCCAATCAAAGGGCTGGGTTATATCACCAATTCACAAAGGCCCAAGAGCGGTCGCTTATAAATTTCATTTTATGGCAACTTGACACAAACCCCGATTTTGACCTTGACTGGGTCATTGGGCACGACGAGTGCGCGCCCGAGCGCAAGACCGACCCCGGTGGCAGCCTGTCAATGACGATGCCCGCTTTTAGGACTATGTTAAAACAAAAGAATTGAGGGGAGTTAAGTTTTGCCGCCAGTTGCACGCCTCAAAGTTGGGGAGAAAAAAAGGACCACTATAGCAGCCGGCGCAACCGAGACCGTTGACTCTCAGGCCTTGACCAAATTCAGGGGACTCCGCTATTTTATAACCTCATGGAATGGCACTCAGACAAAAGTCATGGACATGACAGTGCGAAAGGTGAGTGCAAGCGCGGTTGACGATAGTGTTTTTGGACGTTTGGGCGATTTGCCTATAACAATAGGTGCAAAAGTCTCTGGGTCTGATATGATTCTAGAGGTGACAAATCCAAATGCCTTTGCAATAAATGTCGAGGTCTTTAAATTTATAATGGGTCAATAACCGGGAGGGTTAACAGATGGCACGCAGACTTTTTACAGTAGGAAAAGGACTCCGAATGGTAAAGGAAAACGCCAACGAGGGCGGGGCCAATTCGGTTGACACTTTGTTTGGGGCTGGTGTGCCTCCTGGCACCACGGGCGAAACTGACGAGGCAACGGTTGGCTCGACTTAT
>SDBS01002285.1_pt1 | contig 19262 bp, 17 predicted proteins | sample 2277091 | NCBI WGS metagenome assembly SDBS01 (sample SAMN10404972, study PRJNA504765) | marine sediment metagenome | isolation source: marine sediment core GS10_PC15, 163 cmbsf | place: Arctic Ocean: Southern Knipovich Ridge | collected 2010 | reverse complement strand
TCTTCTTGAAGCTCTGATCTGATCAATTATTATAGAATTAATAACCCTCTTTATATAAGACGAATAATTTTGTATTTTTTTATCACTTTTAAATATTTTCCACAGTTTTATTCTGATTTCCTGCGCAAGATCTTTGGGGTCTATCCCGAGTTTTTGTGGATTAAATGATTGAATGCTTGCTTGAATGACTAGTGAAAGTTTTTCAATGAGGACTTCGAATTCATCTTTATCGGATCTGATTTTTTTCATTTGATCATAAGATCATACCAATGGATTTGTGAAACGTCCATTCTAACAGAACTATTTTTTAAAAACCAAAAAATGAGAAAAATCCTCCATTCGTATCGTCTAATTATATGGAGCTTTATCGAGGAGGTAGTACAATGAAGGGACAAAAAAAGTATCAAATAATAGCTTCCTTTCTCCTAATTTTATCCGTTTTTGTTTTTACGGAGATCAAGGCGGAATCTTTTCCGGGTGGAAAAGATCGAATCATCGAGGTTTGCAGTGAGGGGATTGTCTATGTTCCATACGGAACAAAAATTGTAAAATGCAATGGGAAAGTTAAGAGAGTCATCAGAATTACACCTTATGACTCGAGTCAACGTGAGGGTGGTAGCTGTATCTGTTGGAATTGCTGCGGCGGTGTATGCGCAATAATCATAGCCTGTGATCCTGAGCCGGGAGAATTTTCCGATTCTGACTCAAGCGCAAAAGGGCTACTTTGCGCAATATGGCTGGAGTGTGATTGAATGAAGTAGTAATTTTTATTTTTTCTTTACAGGCTTTCTTGCCTAGAATTCCAATAAAAGTCAATTCCCCTTGGATTTTCCTTTTCTATCCTCAATTATCTTGATCAATGGAAAGAAACTCTTCTTTCATATAATTTGGTTTATCATGACATGCTTGAAGATATTCTTAATTCATTTCGAGAATATATTAAAAATGATCATAATAAAACCGATGAAGAAATCACTCAATTCCTCCAACTTTTTTACAAAGGAAAAAAATATCCAGATGTACCTATGATCAACTGGTACTATATTGAAAATGGAATTATCACAAGAAGCAACTACTCAGGAGACATTGGTCTCAATATTCCACAAAACACTCCAGGTTATTGGAAGACATTGGAGAATATTGAGGTTGGGGAAATCCTGCTTGAGGCATTTTCAGATCAATTCCATCAGTTGACTGAAGAGGATATTCAGGCTTTTAAAGAATCTGAAGAACAAAATAAGATTATCTTCAGAAATCCAAATAAAAAAAATCCCGTCCTCTATGGAAATTGGATTCCAGCCTCACAAAGTGGAGGAAATATCCACCTTCATGCTAGTGTTGTGTCTCGGAAATAACTTGACATAGTCTCTTGATTTTTTCGAGGATTGAGTCGGCCGTAGCGGTCCAGGCAAAAGGCCGAGTATTGGCATTGTGATGTTGTACGAATTGATCGATCTTTGCCACAAGTTCTTTCACACTTCGGAATGTCCCACGGCGGATTGCTTGTTGGGTAATACGGTTGAACCAAATCTCAACCTGATTCAACCAAGAGGAATATGTAGGAGTGAAGTGGATGTGATATCGGGGATGAACAGCCAACCACCGTTTCACACTAGAATGTTTATGGGTTGAATAATTATCAACGACTAGATGAATATCCAGGTCTTCGGGAATACTGGCATCGATATGCTTGAGAAAACTGAGATATTCCTGATGGCGGTGACGGTTTCGGCATTGGGTGAGAACTTTACCGGTTGCGATGTCAAGCGCCGCAAACAGAGTCGTCGTGCCATGTCGGATGTAATCATGCGTCACGCCCTCGACATATCCCAACCCCATGGGCAGGAGAGGCTGCGTGCGGTCCAAAGCCTGGATTTGGCTTTTCTCATCCACACATAGGACCATGGCTTTATCGGGAGGATTGAGGTACAAACCGACAATATCACGGACCTTCTCGGCTTTGTTGCATGAATCGAAGATGTGTGCAACTCTCTTCTGACCAACAATTTTATCCAACCGCGTATGACAAAGGTTCACCCATTTCGAGCATCCGATTCAGGATAGCGCAACCAATTTCAGCTTCCTTCTTCTGAGCATCATCATTTTTGGCTCTCAGCCGTTCCCCAATGATTCTCTTGTAACGATAGAATGCGTTTTCCGCGTGACTCTGCAAATAGTATCCAGACTGACGTTTCCACTTGGACCATCCTTTACTCCGGATCTCTGCAATATGAAGGTCTCGCTGAGAGGAAGCACTGATAGAATTGTTGGATAACACGGCGTCTTTTCTCGGCGGAACGATGACCTCGGCTCCTGGTGAATAAAAGTCCACAGCCTTGTATACCGCTTCCTGATCATATATTCCGTCCCCTACGAAACGGTCAATTGCTCGGTCAACTTGAGCCAGAAGGTTAGGCACCTGATATGGATCATGTTCGTGTCCTTCGGTGACCTTAGAAGCCAGGATCCGACCATTCTCATCCACGCCCAGATGTAGTTTCTTCCAACGTTTGCGCTGCCTTTCCCCGTGTTTCTTGGAGCGCCATTCTCCTTGACCACAGATCGTCAAACCCGTGCTGTCTATGATAAAGTGCACAGGGCCGTCCGGCAAGTTCCCAGTCCATCTGCAAACGTTTACTGTTCGATTCCGGCGAGATACGGTTGTGTGATCAGGGCAGGGCAGATACAAATCCATCATTTTTAGGATGGATTTGAGGAATCCTTCCGCCTGGCGTAATGGAAGGTGAAAGACCAGCCTGAGCGTAAGCGAAGTCTCAATGGCGATGTCAGAATAAATAGGTTGGCCGCCACGCTTTCCGTTCTTTGGAGGTGTCCATGCGTCGATGGCCTCTCGGTTGAGCCAGATAGTAATATCGCCTCGGTTTCGAAGAGATTGCTCATATTCCGACCAGTTCTTGATACGATAGGATGTCTTGTATTTCGGATGTCTATACGCTCTCTTGTGGGCTTCGGCCATGCTGACCTCCATTGGATTTGTGGATTTTATTTGCTTATAATGTGATTGCTCACCGATGCAATGTCAACACAGCAATGGATTCGTGCACCAAAGCCATAGTTTTGGGGAAACAGGCTTGGCTATGAAAGGGAGGATACAATGGTTTATAAAACAAAAATAGATGCGTGTGGACTTGAATTTATCCATCATATGAAGACGGTAGAGAATTACATTGACAATGTCTTTGTACATGCTGCAGAAACTAGAAATAAGCGATTAACTGAATTTGCAACCGAATCTTTAATTATTAGGATAACAAGCTATTTTGAGGGCTATTTAAAGTGTCTAGTTCAATTGGCTACTTTTCATTGTGAAGATGAAGTTAGGGCATATTTTTTAGAAAATGGGAACGTTGCTACCCAGAACATGGTAAATAACAACTGTAGTCTTAGAGAACTATTGAGTTTTGCAACAAGAGAAGTTTCATTCAAAAATAGGGCTAGAAAACTAAAACGAATTTTTCAGCATCTATTTGGAATTTCACCATTTCCAGACGAAAAAATGGAAGATATTATTCATGATGCCGTGTTAATAAGAAATATCATTGTACATGAGAGTGGAATTCCAAACCAAACCCATGCTAATCAAATGAAAAATCCAGGGATAATTATCGTTTCAAATGAGATTTTCCCAGAACGTGAGGAGGATTCAATTAAATTCTATAAAATTGAACACATCAAATCTGTTTTTATTAAAGATTTTTTTTATGCAATTGGGGCCATGCAAAAACATATTCAAAGGCAACTTGAAAGAGATCCGAAATTCAGCTTTATTAAGAGAAAATAATTGAGTCTTTCCTGAAACGTTTTCATCTTTTTTTTCGTATAATTAAGTAGATAGTATTGAGAAAAAAGTGAAAATAATTCTTGACTTTTGTTAGCTAGTAGAAAACAATACACAAGCGACTAGAGGAGGGGACGCGATGCGACCCCAACGAGACCTGAAGGTTTCGCTCTAGACGCTTTTTTTTTGGGGGAATATATGTATCTACTTTACGTTGATGAATCTGGAATCGAGGATTTAAGAGGTGGAACCAATCACTTCGTTTTACTTGGCCTAGCTATATCTTCGCAATATTGGAAAAGATATGATCGAATTGTTAATCAGGTCAAGTCAAGGTTCGATTTATCGAGAAGTGAAATCCACACTGCTTGGATGGCAAGACGTTACGTTGAACAAAACAATATTGCAAATTTTGAGAATCTTTCATATCCAGACAGAAGAAGAGCTGTTGAAAATAATATAAATAGAAGAGCGGGAATTATTGGTGTTCAGGGAAATCGTAAAAAAATTAAAAATTATAGATTAGAATGTAAAAAAATCCGCCCTTATATTCACCTATCTTTCAATGAAAGAAAACGGGTTTTAAAAGAACTGGCAAAAGAAATGGGCAAGTGGAAATATTCAAGAATTTTTGCCGAAGCAATATCCAAGTCAGACTTTGCTATACCCGGAAAGAAACCTTATGAGGTTGCATTTGAGCAGGTGCTAACACGCTATCAAGCATTTCTTCAAAACACAAACAATCAAGGAGTAGTTATACACGATAACAATACTACTGTTGCTTTACGTCTTACAGAAATTATGAGGAAATACCACAGTACAGGGACTTTTTTCAGAACTATAGTGAATATTGTTGAAACTCCATTATTTGTTGATAGTAGTTTAACAAGTATGATCCAACAAGCAGATTTGGGAGCATACGCACTTCGGAGATGTATCGAAAATAGAGAATTCGTATTGTGGGATTTAATCAAATCCCGCGTCGACAAAAAATACGGAATTGCAGTTGGACTAAGACATTATACAGGAAGACGAATGTGCAGATGTTCAATATGCAGGGCTCATGGAAGGAGACAGTAAATTTTCACTTCTAATTATCCCCCAAATTTTCCATTTTTCGAAGATCTCCTATCTAAACACCTTATGACCAAATTATGACCATTTGTGTCTAATACTGTGCGAAATTGTACTAAACCATACGAAATGTCAAAGCGAAAAAAAATATTATAGAAATGACGTAAATCATTGATTTATAAGAATGATAAGGGCTGGCGGGAAGGTGTGGGAGTTGAACCCACCCGGGGCTTCTTACGGCCCCATACTGGTTTTGAAGACCAGAAGGCCCACCGGGACCTATACCCTCCCCCGTGCTAGGCTAAAATATGCTTATCCTCCAGCCTAGTTGTCAGGCCGGAAGCATCAAGATATTCAAGGATAGCTTGAGCATATTTGCGTGAAAACTGGAGCCGGTCTCGCAGCTCTGCAATCGTTATCGACTGGTTCTTTTTGATGTTATCGATGACTAATTTCTTCACTTCGGCTACAGTGTCTTTATGATAAATCACATTCTTGGAGAGTCTAACCAATCTGTCTTGATTTAGCAATCCGGTGAGGATATTTTTAAATTCCAGAGGCTCGAGGCCGACTTGGATTCTGACATCTTCCTCTATGGGTGTTTTAAATTTTGTCGATTTATAGATCTCCTCAATTTTATCGGCAGTCGTCTGTTCGCGGGAAGTCATCTTGACCTTGTGACCAGGTAGGCCAATTTTTCCGTCCTTTTCGTAAATGGTTTTGTCGGCGATCAATTCGGCTAAAATATATCTGAAAACATAGTCATCGCTCAGTTTTAAAAATTCCGACCGCAGCACACTGCTTGGAGCCAGCGAGACATAAAGGTTTTTTTCGAAATAATGCTGCAAAATCCCCAGGAGTTTGTTCCTCAGATTGGCATAGGCAAACTCATGAAGATATCTTATGTTTTTGCCCGCCGCTTTAGAAGATTTTATAGATATAATTTTTCCGGATGAAAGTTTGCTAAATACGGCCTCAACAATATTTTCTTCTTCTTTTCCGATTTTTTTTGCCACCTCTGCAGCACTTTGAGGAGAAAAAGCGCCTTTTAAAAACACCTGTTCGACTGTGTCATCGAGATTCCCATCCAGCATACTCAATTCTTTTACAGTTTGAGAAGAGAATCGTTTGTGTTTATGCGGGGCTGCATCCAGAATGATCCCCCCACCTATAGTAATAAGTGGGGAAAAAGTCCGGACCACAAAACGGTCCTGGGGCAGGGCTACATTGGGTGCTTCGAGAACGAATTGGACAAAGGCCGTTTCCCCGGGAGAGAGTTTGTCACGGTCCAGCAGCACCAGGCGGCAGATGATCTCCGACGTTCCCGTATGAAGTCTCAGTCTTTCCCTATTCTTGAGTTTCTTCTCACAGCTTTTGAGAAGGTGAAGCTTGGCGTCCAACCTATTTGTCGGAGTCAGGCTCCCCGGAGCCGCAGCCGTTTGCCCTCGCCTGAGTTTTTCCTTTTCGATGTCGGGCAGGTTGATGGCTGTCCGTTTACCGATACACGACTGGTTTGTTTTGGAATGATGGACTTGAACTCCCCTAACGCGGGAGATCAGTCCTTCCGGAAAAATTTCGACCTTGTCACCTTCTTTGATCGTTCCGGAAAGCACTGTTCCGGCGGTGACCGTTCCAAATCCGCGCATGGTAAAAACTCTGTCTATAGGCATGCGGAATGTACCTCTGTCCACACGGGGAGTGACCTTTTCAGCAATCCGAAAAAGCGATGCCTTAAGATTGTCTATCCCAGATCCTGAAACAGAAGAGACTGGAATAATCGGTGCATCCTCTAAAAATGTTCCCTGGATGTAGTCTTTCACATCTGTTTTGAGCTGCTGGATGTGATCCTTTTCCACAAGATCAGTTTTTGTGAGGGCTATGATGCCTCTTGGAATATCTAACAGTTTAAGGATTTCAAAGTGTTCCCGGGTTTGAACATTGATGCCCTCATCGGCAGCGATAACGAGAACGGCCGCATCGATGTTGCTGGCCCCGGCAACCATGGTCTTAATCAGTTTTTCGTGACCCGGAACATCGATGAATACAATCTGTTTGTCAGGAGACGGTGTGTCCATAAACACAAACCCGAGTTCGATCGTGATTCCGCGTCGTTTTTCCTCAGCCAGCGTATCGGCATCTCTTCCGGTCAGAGCTTTGACCAGGGCTGTTTTGCCATGGTCGATATGGCCCGCCGTGCCGATGATCACATGATCTTTTTCGTGAGTTAAGTCGTTCATTTATTTTTGAGAATGATTTGCCCGTCAGATTTTGAAACCACTTTGCCAATGACTGAAGTGTGCTCGATTCCTTTTTTCTTCAACCTCGAGACCAGCTCCTCGACACCATCGGGATGAATGGCTATCAAAAGTCCTCCGGATGTTTGAGGGTCGTAGAGAACGGTTTCTCTTTCCTCGCTCACTCCTGAAGTTGTGGTCACATACTGTGATGCGAACTCCTTGTTTCGCTCTATGGCACCGGAGATCATCCCTTGCTGAATATAGTCGAATACTCCGTCGAAAACAGGCACTCGATCTACAAAAATATCGACCGTCACCTTGCTCTGTGCGGCCATCTCACTGAGATGGCCCAAAAGGCCGAATCCTGTCACATCGGTGGCGGTTTTGACTCCCATATCCACCATGATTTCTGCCGGAATCTTATTGAGTTCGGCCATGGATTGGCTGATAGTGTTGAGCGATTCGGCCGAGGCCTTCCCGATTTGACTGGCAAAACCGATGACTCCGGTGCCAAGGGGTTTGGTTAAGACCAAAATATCACCAGGTTGAGCTTTTGCGTTTGTGATAATTTTCTCGGGATGGATTGTTCCAGTCACGGCAAATCCGAATTTGACTTCATTGTCCTTGATACTGTGTCCGCCGACGATAGATACGCCGGCTTCTTCCATCTTTTCGACGCCCCCTCTGAGAATCTGATTCATGATGCGGTGACTCATGGTTTCGATCGGAAAGCCGATGATGGAAAGAGCCGTCAGTGGCAAACCTCCCATGGCATAGATGTCTGAGACGGAGTTGGCGGCAGCGATCTGACCGAAAGTGTAGGGATCATCCACACTGGGAGTGAAGATATCTACGGATTGGACCAGGGCCAGGTCGTCGCTGACCTTGAACACTCCCGCATCGTCGCAAGTGTCGGCACTGACAAGAACTCTTGGGTCCTCTGTCTTCGGCAGTCCGGCCAGGACGATCTTAAGGTCATTCTGGTTGATTTTGGATGCACAGCCGGCATTTTCTACAAATTTTGTGAGTTCGATCTTTTCTCCTGTGTCTTCAAGCCGTTCTCCGGCACAGAGGCACACGTTTTTGTCTTTGAACAGATCACATGGACAGGGTTCTTTGGGATTACAGATACAGTGCCCCAATTTGATGGAGCGCTGCATGATGCGTTTTCGTTTTTCGAGATCGGTCATTGAATCTACTCTTTCCTTTTCAAGGTGGACAACAGGGCATTGACGACCACTTTATCTTGATGTTTTTGTATGGTGCGTAAATCCAGGAGGACAAAATCCTTTTGGACACGGACGCAGATGGGGGGTGTATACGAACGGAGTTTTTTCGCAAGATTGTCCACCGTCTCTACGATGGGCCGGATTTTCAGCAGCTTGGTCGGTATCAGTTCGGTGGGGACAGATCCGCTCCCCACCTGAGAATCTCCATCTCCGGCAGATATCTTAGCTTCGGTTTTGAGTTCTGTGCGGAGTTTTCGCTGCATGCGCAGAGATCTTTTATTGAGATCGTCCAGGCTCATCGACAGCATCTTATAGAACGGGTGAGTTTGTGTGAGTTTTTCTGGAGTGAGAAAGAGTTTGAGAGTGGCTTCCAGTCCGGCTATCGTCATTTTTCCAACTCTGAATGCCCGCGTTAATGGATTTTTCTTTATTTTCTTGATGACGGCTGTTTTTCCGACGATGATCCCGGACTGTGGGCCGCCGATGAGTTTGTCGCCTGAAAAACAGACCACATCTGCACCGGATTTGATACTGGTCCTGATGAGCGGTTCGTTTTCAAGGCCGAATTCCTTCAAGCTGACCAGAGCACCGCTGCCGATGTCGTCGATGATGATCAAGTTGTTGGCATTGGCCAGTTCCGCCAATTCCTCGATGGAAGGTTCCTCGGCAAATCCCACGATTCTGTAATTGCTGTGGTGAACGCGCATGATAGCCGTGGTGTTTTCTCCGATAGCGTCTTTATAGTCGCTCAGGTGGGTTTTATTGGTTGTTCCAACTTCTCTCAAGACTGCTCCACTGGCGGCCATGATATCCGGCATCCGGAACGACCCTCCGATTTCAACGAGCTGGCCTCTTGAGAGGATGACCTCTTTTCCCTTAGCCAGCGTATTGAGGATAAGTATTGTAGCGGCGGCATTGTTGTTGACGATCATGGAGGATTGGGCACCGGTCAGTTCTTTGAGAAGGCTGTTGAGATGGGTATCGCGGTGGCCCCTCCGTCCTGTTTCCAGGTCTATGGCTAGAGTGCTGTATCCCTTGGAAACCTCCTGGATATTTTTTAACGCGTCATCAGGTAAAACGGCCCGTCCAAGACCGGTGTGGAGGAGTACACCGGCTGCGTTTACGGCTTCTTTGAGCGAATATGAAAATTTCTTCTCTAATAACTTCCTCATTCTTTCGAAAACAAGTTCTTGAGAGATATCGATATCTATGAAAGGTTCTTCCTGTCTGTCGAGAATTTCGGAGCGGAGATCCATTAAAACGATTCGTGCCGCATTGACGACCTGTTTGCGGTTGAATTTTTCGATGAGTGTTTTGGCCTCGTCGGACAGAATCAATCTGTCAACGGAAGGAAGCTGGCGGAGAAGTTTATTGGTCATGATTTTATCCTCTTAGATTGAAAATAAATGCAATTTTCCACATGGGAGATATTTTAGTACAATACTTTTCTAGAAATCAATTCTTGTTTTTGGGAGAAAAAAGAAAAAAAAGGTCAGCCCCTTGAAAAGGACTGACCTGTAGAAAACTAAAAAATAGGTTAAATTCTTAGAATTTACCGGTCACCTCATATGTCGCGTCAAAATATCTGCACCAGCCCTGACCGTCGTTGCAGATCCAGGCTTGTGGCGTCGCTTCGAACTTGATTCCATCCGATCCGGATTCGAGTGTGAAATCAACAACCAGGACACGGTTGTCTGCATCTTCGGCGCCTTCCCGGTCCCCGGCTCTAATAAGTTCTTTATCGAGCTTGATTCCTGATACGGCACTTATAATGATTTCAGGAGCAGATGCAAGATTATTCCACTTGTGTCCGGTAGAGTTATCCACCTTAAGGATAAAATAGATCTTTCCTTTTTGGGGGTCGTTCGGATCGTGTTCAATCCGTGTTTCCAGACTCATGGGGATTTTTTCTTCGGAGGTATTTGTCATTTTGAGCTTTTTGAGCTGAGAGACGGCTTGAAACTGGACGGCTGGAACTTCATCGGCTTCGGCCACACCTTTTAAGATGGGTCCTGTGATGAGGAATTTGGCTGTTATCTCGGTAAATTCCTGTCCTTCGGTTCCCACCTTCGCCCTAACTGAGACCGTAAATTCCATATTGTCTGCCCCTTCATCGGCTGTCCAAATCACTCCAAGGGAATGCGGGAAGGTATCGAAGTCTCTCCGGGCTTTTCCGGAAACGAGCCGATCCTTACCAAAGGAAATCCCTCTAGTTTCGGTGAGTTGGATGTTGATGGGCGGTTCGGCCCTGTCGAAGATGATGTTTTTGTCTTTGTCGGGGCGGATAGTGAGATAGAGCCGGCTTTTTCCCTCGGCGGTCACTCCGGTAGGAAGTGTTCCCGCTTCGACGCTGAAGGGGAGGGCTTCATTCCCATTGAGGCTTTTGACTTCAAGAGTTGTCATAGCCAAACGGGGGACTTCCATCTGGGGGACTTCGTCGTTGTTCCCCGTCATGGCCATTCCTCTCTTACTGAGTGTTTCCCACTCTTCGTCGGAAATTTCGGATGGTCCGAAGCGTTCTTCGAGAAATTCCTTCACTTTGTTGGGATCCGCCCACTCGTTGGACAAAAGAAGAGTCCCATCGGAATCGATAATGAAGTCTGCGTTCGGCATTCCGCCATAGGTCTTCTGTAAAGTGTTGTCCATGTTGTCGATGATCCATGGAATCTCAGACTGCAGCTCCGCGCGGGCGAAACCGGTGTACTCCTTACGCATTTCAAGGCTGTCGGGTTGGACAAAGCCGTAAAAACCGGGATGGGGTTCACGGCTTAAGACATAGTAGAAGGATACGCCTTTTGCTTTATACGCTTTGTGTAGTGCCTCCACACGGGAGATCTTAGCGCGCCAGGGCGGTCACGTGCAGCCTCCCCACTGAACGATCAGCAGGGTGTCCTTGTAGAGATTGGAAAATGGAATATGGTTGAGGCTCTCGTCATAGATCTTGAGGTCAGGGACTGTTTTATTCACTTTAGGAGACCTTTCATCCCAGGGGGGTCGCTGCCTGCGCTGAGTAGCCGTACACAGGACACTGGCTACGAGTACAAAGACTACTACCCAGAGGAAGATGGGATTTCTGAGTTTTCGCATAAGCTCCTCCTTGTTGGAATTCCCTGAAAAATTGGGTGTAAAGAGATGTAAAAAATGTGTGGCATTTTAAACACAAAGAAATTATAAAAAAAAGGATTGGGATTAGCAACTGAAAACTCAATAAATTTGGTTTTTCTTCCGATTAGTTGATGTAGTTAATGCAAGGGATTCAAGGTTCTGGACTCTTATGATCCTGCCAACTCTTTTGGAGATGATTATTAAACTTTATCTGTCTCTATTAAAATTCGTCACCCAACGGTCTTGAGAATATCCGATATTATCGATATTGTAATCAAATTTTTTTCCATCCGTCTCTATGATCAGATCGGCGAATTTTTGGACGCGATTGGCGGATTCTTTAATTTTTTTTTGGGGATTGATCAGCATCAAAAAAACTCCAGGTTGAACCGCCAGCCGGAAGCGGTTGGATTCGGCGACGATGACGGAATCCGCAGGAATAATGTCTAAAAGTGCTCGAGCTCCTTCATCGAGACTATCTTCCAGCACGATGAGCCAGTAAACCTTTTTGGCTCCAGCCTTGAGAAGCAGAGAGGTGTCTTTTTCAAGGTTCTCGTCTTTTTCTTCCCGGATAAGATAGTTGCCTTCGATCTCTGAACACACACTGCAGTCTTCATTGCCGTGAGGGCAGGTTTTGGCCTTTTCTTGGATGGTGGTGATTTTCAGGCCGATGATGTCTGTAAAAGAACGGTTCCTTCTTATTATAGAAGTGGCCAGGTGTGTCTTGCCGATATTTCTTCCTGAAGAGCCGATAAGCAGCATGTGGGGATAGGAGATGAGCATTAGGGAAAACATCCCAGCTGGCAGCGAATAATTTTTATGCCTTCGGCATTGCAGATATCACCGATGTCTTTGAGTGAGAGGTTGAGTTCTTCAGCCAGCTGGAAAGCTCTTTTGCAGGGCAGCCTTCCCTGCCCGTCAATTTCGGCGGCTGCGTCTTTGATTCTGTTTTTGACGTCTTCTTTCATTCGAGATGTCCTCCTGAAGTCATTATATCACCATGAATCCATGTTTCCTATTTAACTTGGATAATTCAGGTTATGGATGTCATCAACCAGAGCAGAACAATGATGATGCCAACAAGTATCCAGCTTCCTCCAAAACCGAGGGCATCCATTTTTGTGGGTTTGAGGATCTCCCATTGAGATTTAGGAAAGAGCTTCTGATGCCTGTATTTATCGGGATTTTTATAGGCGGCCTCCAGGGCCATGTCCTCTTCGTCTTGATTCTTTTGAACGGGTGTGTGCATCTTGGCGAAGAATCTGTCCAGGTGTTTTTTTGAGAGGGGTTTGGTGATAAAAGAGAGGAGAAATAAGAGAACGAAGGGAAAAAGGGCGTCGAAAAAGAAACGGATAGCCACGAGCTGTGATTTTTTCATTTTAGAAAAATCCGAGCCGAACCAGCTCAAGACCCAGATCTCCGCATGGAACCTGCCCAATCCCACTTTGGGGGAACTTGGATCAGCCGGATTTATCCGGGCAATTTCGTCAAAAAAGATTCCTGTTGGCGCGATGACATGCTGCTTTTCTATGGATTGGCCGATAAATTCAGCCCGTCCGGCTTCAACATCTTTAGTCAGAGCTTTGGTTGTGACTTGAACTGTCTTAGGTTTTGTTTCGACTAAGAAAGCAGGATTGTGTTTGGCCCAATTGAGGGATTGGAAGAGGTTGGGGATGACGGCATAGATGAAGATGCAGATGACCACCTGGATGAAGACGGCCTTTTTTGTCAATCTGCGCCAGACAAATCCCAGCCATATGGAGGCACCAAAAATTGCGGGGATAGAGATGATGTACTTAAACAGTTCGAGGAGGTTGTTGATAAAGAGGGCAACGGCAATTCCTCCCAAGAGTGTGAGGGCGATGATGATTCTTCCGATAAACAAATAGTGTTTCTCTGTTTTTCCAGGCCGGAAAGGCAAATAAAGATTATTAATGAAAAGAGCCGAGTAGGATACGGCGCCGGCATCCAGTGTGGACATGTTGGCGGCTAGAATCCCAACCAGCATGAGGCCGATGGCACCCGGAAACAGCAGGTCTTTCGTCATAAATCCCCAGATAAGATCGGGATCGCTAATTTTTCCCATATAGAGGCCTATGGCCAGCAGCCCGGCGAGAGCCCAGAAGATCATTATAAATCTTTTAAAAAACATGCCGGTGATCATGCCGAAGCGGGCGGTCATCTCATTTTTAGCGGATCCGGCTGTCTGCATGCCCGGAGCGACGGCGATGATGGAAACGAGATTGGCCATCACCATGGCCAGGATCGTGTACCAGGCATATTCACTCATGGTGGCCGAGCCGAACAATTCGAACATCCAATCCGGAACCGAGGCATGAAGACCCGAAAATCCACCGATTTTGGCCAGGCCGATGGGGATAAGGATGAGGGAGAAAATGATGATGAGCACACCCTGGATGGAGTCGGTGATGGCTGCGGCTCTGAATCCTCCCATCATGGTGTAGATGCCTACGATGACGGCATAGATGAAATAGAAGAGAAGGGGATTGGTATAGGAGACAAATGAGTGAAGCTCCCCACGTTTATTCTTTTCGCTGAGCGTTTCATATCGAGCCTGTTCGTCCGCGGTAAGCGTGTTTGTGGATTGGGCTCTCAGCTCCTGGTATTCTCGGAATTGTTCGATACTCAACCGCTCTTCGGTGGAGCATTTTTCCAGAGGTTTGGGTGTCATGGCCATCATGGTCTTGGCTGCGATCATGTAACCGATGCCGCCGCCCAAAAGAGACATCAGGAGGATAAAAACAGCATAGCTGGCTCCAAGGGACTTGCTGTTGAACCGCTCGGTGAAGAAATCTCCGATAGTCGTCAGGCGCACGCGGCGGAAAAAGTAAGTGGTATACCAGTAAAATGGGGTGAGAAAAAGGACGAGGAACTGGATCCACATTCCTCCGATACCCTGGCGGTATATTTCTCTGGAAACAGCCACAGCCTGGTCCGCATTTGTGGAACAGCCGAAGTTGAGAAAAAACTGATAAAATTTTCCCAGGCCCCGCCCCGCAAGGTAAAAATCCCCTATGCCCTTAGTTTTTTTTCCCGCTCTTTTCCCCAGCCAGAGGATAACGGCAATGTAGAGGGCAATGATTCCCAGGTCCAGAATATTTAATCCCCATACTTGCATGTTGCGGCTCTCTTGTCCCTTGTTTTTTACATAGCTGGTTATCTAAAGTCAAATTTTTTCTCGCATTGACTTAGCGCTATCTCTGTGCAAAAATCCCTGTTTCATGTTGAAAGATAAGATGAAGATGTTTTTTTTTAAAAAGAGATTCTTGAGTGTCTTTTTTCTGGGGATTTTTCTGTGGATTGGTTTTATAACACCGGTTTTTTCAAAAGAGAAAGCCGGCGTTCCGGAAGCCGAGGCCCTCAGGTTATCATCGAGTGAATCGATTCGATTGGATGGGTTTCTGGATGAATCTTTCTGGGGGAGGGCTGTGTCCATCGGGCCATTCCGTATGGTGGAGCCGGATGAAGATGCAGAGCCGAGTGAAAAGACCGATGTCCGGGTGGCGGTCACAGTGGATGCCGTATACTTTGGCATCGTCTGCTATGACAGTGATCCCGAGAAGATCATCAGTTTCACCATGCAGAGAGATGCGGAGCTTCGGGGGGAAGACCATATCAAAATTGTCCTTGATACGTTCTTGAACGGCCGGACCGGTTATGTGTTTGCTGTCAATCCGGATGGTGCCAGGATGGACGGGTTGATCGCTCGGGAGGGGGAAGGAGAGGATCGAGATTGGGACGGTATCTGGGAAGCGGCTGTTCAGCGGATAAGTGATGGGTGGAGTGCTGAGATTTATATTCCTGTAAAGACTCTCCGTTTTAAAGCCGGATTGGACCGGTGGGGATTTAACGTGGAACGCAGGATACAGAGATACCTGGAGACCGACCGATGGGCTACACCGATTCGCAATTTTAAAGTAACTCACATCAGCCAGGGAGGACTTTTAACATCAATTCCCGATTTCCAGCAGGGATTAGGTTTGACTGTCCGTCCCTATATGATGGGAAGCCTTACACGGGAAGATCCTTCCGTTTCCACCAACTATGATTTCCGGCCGGGATTGGATGTGTTGAAAAATTTTGGCGGGAATGTGACCGGCCTGCTGAGTGTCAACACGGATTTTGCAGAGACCGAAGTCGATACGCGCCGGGTGAATTTGACACGGTTTCCCCTGTTTTTCCCGGAGAAAAGGACGTTCTTTCTGGAGGGTTCGGATATATTTAACTTCGGACTGGGAATGGGATTTCACCGCGATCGCGATGTTGTTCCTTTTTTCAGCCGGCGCATCGGACTGCTGGAGGGAGAGGCTGTTCCCCTTGATTTTTCCATCAAAGCGACCGGAAGTCTGGGTGGACTAAATTTCGGGATTCTGGATTCTCTCACCCGCCGTGTGGATGGTCTAACACCAGGGAATAATTTCTTTGCGGCGCGGGTTAATCAGAATCTGTGGGCCGAGTCCAGAATGGGAGTTCTGGTTACGTCCGGGGATCCCCTTGGCCGGGGAAATTCATGGTTGATAGGCGGAGATTTTGTCTACAAGACATCCAAACTTCAAGGGAACAAGAACTTGATGTTCGGAGTCTGGGGGCTGGTCACCAACAGAGAGGGATTAGGATCTGATCGAACGGCGTTGGGTGTGGCTGTCGATTTTCCGAATGACCTTTGGGACATTTCCTTTAATGCCAAGAGGATTGGAGCCGATTTTGAACCCTCTCTTGGGTTTGTTCCATGGAAAGGCATATACAAGATCAATTTGAACTTTATGTACAGCCCGCGGCCCGATTGGCCCTGGCTGCGTCAGATGCGGAATGAACTGTTCACTCAGATCGTGACCGATTTGGATGGAAAAGTGTACCAGTGGCGGATTTTTACGGCTCCTATCAACTGGAGTCTGGAGAGCGGCGACAGAATTGAATTCAATATTGTTCCCTACATGGAACGCGTGCCTGAGCGGTTTGATATAACGGATGAAGTCTATGTGGACAAGGGGACCTATCACTGGACGCGATATAGGGTCGAGCTTGCATCGTCCTCAAAGCGGAGGCTTACAGGAAAACTTTCTTGGTGGTTCGGAAGTTTCTATGATGGAAATATGAACCGATACCAGGCCGATGTTACATGGCGGCTGTCCCACAGATTCAATATTGCCCTGCAGGGGGAGAAGAATGTGGGACGCCTCCCTTCGGGATTGACCGATATTCTTTTTGTGAGGGGGAAGATCAACATCTTTATCAATCCCGATTTTCAGATTATCAGCTACTTGCAGTACGACAACCAGAGCCGTGGGCTTGGGATGAACACACGGATTCGCTGGACATACCGAAGCCTGCTTGATGTTTTTCTTGTTTACAACCGGAACTGGCTGGAAATAGACAACCGCTTCTCCCCGATGCTGAACCAGTTCTTTATTAAGATTCAATATTCCTGGCGCCGCTAGGGGAGGATTCATATTGCACCTTTATATAAATCTGTTATATAAAGACATCGTCTTTATAAGATGAGTGATAGAACCTTCATAAAAACCGGTTTTGCCGAGTTTGATTCTTTTTATCCCAAAATCAAATCCTTTCTCGAGCAGGATGCTCTGGATGTTGTCATTGATGGACAAAAGATTCGGGGATACAGGACTCCGGATACAAAATCCATCTGGATCAGAGATTACAGCGATATGCTGCGCGGCGTGAAGTACTTTGAGGAGGACTTAAAAAGTACGGTCGAACACTTTGCCGAAACTCAGGCGGAAAGCGGACGGATCTTTGACTATTTTACAACCTTCCCAGAGAAACTGCCGTGTGAAAAGGAAAATTGGACCAAATATGTCAGGGTTCCTGTGGAAGCCGATGTTGAATTCCGGTTTGTCAAAGCCGCTTTTTTGGTCTGGCAGGCCACCGGGGATGACACTTGGATAAGAAGGCTTCTTCCCGGTTTGGATCGGGCTTTGCGCTATGCGCTCACACACCCATGGCGATGGGATGAGAAAACGAAACTCGTAAAAAGAGCCTATACGATTGACACCTGGGATTTTGCCTACACAGCGGGAGAACATGATTGGCTCCAGTTTCAGATTACGGATGAGACGTTTTGGGGAATCATGCATGGGGATAACAGCGGCTATTTTGAGGCCTTTATGCTATTGGCCTGTTTGTATGATTATTTCGGAAAATCTGACTTAGCCACAGGCTGCAGGCGGCATGCTGAGAGTCTAAAAGCTCACATGAATAGTATTTGCTGGGGAGGAAATTTCTATACACATTTTGTTAAATTGACACCTGTGGACATCCCGGGTGTCGATGAATCGGCACAGCTGAGCCTCAGCAATCCGATGGACATCAATCGTGGAGCGGCCACACATGAAATGGCCGCTTCAATTTTGCGGGAATATTTAAAAAGGAAAAACGCGTCTCCTGCCTTTGCCGAATGGTTTTCTATCGATCCTCCGTTCCCGGATGGTATTTTTGGAGATGAAAAACTTAAGGGAGGCGCGTATATCAACGGCGGTATTATGCCCCTCGTCGGGGGAGAACTTGCCAAAGCGGCTTTCGACCATGGATTCGAAGAATACGGTGTGGATATTCTGCGGAGGTATTTCGATATGATAAACCGGAGCAAAGAGACCTATCTCTGGTATTTTCCTGATGGGACTCCCTCCAGCCGTGAAACCAGCACGAGTCCGGAGGCCATGCCCACAGACGGATGGGGTTCGAGTGCCATGCTCTTTGCACTATTTGAAGGGCTTGCGGGAGTTGAGGACAAACTGAAGCTTTTCAAGACAGTCAAACTGTCTCCCCGCTGGACCGCTGCAGGCGTTAATGAGGCCGAAGTCCGGATGTGCTATGCCAATTCAGGGGTGGATGTCGGTTATTCTTACAAAATTAAAGCCGATACTCTTTATCTTGATGTGGAGTGTCAAAGGAGTGAATTGGATTTCCACGTCCTGCTTCCCAAACATTCTGCAGCTAAAATTGTCTTGGTGGATGGCGATGAGATCGAGTTTGAGTCCTCTCAGGTCGAAAACAGTCTTTATGTTGATTTTTGTCTATCTGCTGCAGGCAAAACCTCGGTTGAAATTCGAATGGTCGAAGGAGATTAACCAAAAAAGAATCACGGAAATGGGGATGCTTCGGGTTTTGACAAGATGATTTTTATGTGATATTCAATTTCGAATGGCAGATAAAACGGCTCAAGAGATAGAAAACACCGTCCTTGAAGTTTTAGACAACATGCAGATTCCGTACGAAATTCACCATCATCCCCCTGTGTATACGGTCGAACAGGCGGAGGAGCACTGGGAAGCTGTCAAAGGGACTCACTGCAAAAACCTTTTTGTCCGGAATAAGAAAGGGAAACGTCATTATCTTGTGATTTTAGACAGCCGGAAAAGGGCGGATTTAAGAAATCTGAACAGCCAGTTGGGAGAGGACCGGCTCAGTTTTGCCTCTCCCGAAAGACTGAAGCGTTTTCTTGGATTGGAGCCTGGGGCGGTGTCGCCTTTTGGTCTGATTAATGACAGGGATAAGGCGGTACGGGTTGTGTTGGATAAGGACTTAAAAGAGGCCGAATGGGTGAGCTTTCATCCGAATGTCAACACGGCAACGATCACAATCACATTTAAAGATTTCGAAAAATATTTGGAGTGGTGCGGAAATCCTACCCGCTCCCTCTTAATTTAAATTGGGGCCTGCAGAGTTTCAGGAACCTGAACACCTGACAGTCCAGCATATTCTCATTTCCTTTCAGGGCGTGCCCAGGATGTCTGAAGTCACAAGGACACAGGAGAAAGCACAAGAATTGGCCAA
>SDBS01002284.1_pt1 | contig 19265 bp, 10 predicted proteins | sample 2277091 | NCBI WGS metagenome assembly SDBS01 (sample SAMN10404972, study PRJNA504765) | marine sediment metagenome | isolation source: marine sediment core GS10_PC15, 163 cmbsf | place: Arctic Ocean: Southern Knipovich Ridge | collected 2010 | reverse complement strand
GTCTAATGTCATATAACTTTTACCTATCCACCCTTCTCTCTGAAGAATATAATTTGAATACCACAAATAATACAACAAACCAGTAATTAACAACAAAGAATTATTGAACATGTCTAAAGATTGTTTATTATCAAATCCCCCTTGGATCATTACTACCTGACCTGTAACATACATGATCGTTAGAGCATAAACCAAAAATGGTATTGAATCTTCATTAAAAATCCCACTTTTCTTTACACGTTCTGCTAAACCACGGAGAACCATTATTAATGTTAAACCTAATAGGAATACATTTCCTATACCTAAAAATATTTCAGAACCAATTGTTTGAGCTGTGCTAGATCGGAATGTATTAATAAACCCAAAAGACCTAAACCACAATAAGATGCTAATAAGAATATAGAACATATTCGAAAATACGTTTGGGGTTTCATTTTTCTTGCTTTTCACATACAACCTGATCTGCCAATAATCGGTAGCAATAATAATAACAAACATTAATATCACCCAACCTATAAATGTGTTGAATACTGCTGCATCCGTGGCTCTTAGTGATTCAAAATCAGACCAAAATCCAATTACAGTTAATGTGTGCAATAATAAAGGAGTCAACAGCCCTAATACTAAAAATAGAATTATATATGTATTTCTACGTTTTTTATCGTCTTGTTGGTCTATTAATTTGTTTTCTACTTGCATAGAAATTTCTTGAAAGCTGCCCTTGACAAAATGAATCTGAATTACATTCCAACCTATAAATACAACGACAAAAATGATCGGGAGTAATTCACTAAAACTCAGCCACACAATAGCAACTGGAATATTTAAATAGACTATAGGAAGAATTGATCCAAGTCCAAAGGAAATTAGACAAATTATTGCTTTTTTCTTTAATTCTCCTTCTTCGAACATATGTTTCCATGTGGCAGGGATCATTGAAAATATAAATAGAATAATGAATCCTAAGGTAATAGTCAATGCGATAAAATCAACTACATTCGTCATTGTTTCTCCAAAAGGAGAGAAAGCTGCGACTAATAGAGCACCAATTAAGAATATTACAGTATAAAAGATTTTCCCCTTATCAAGAATTCCGAAAAATTGTTCATGAAGTATATTTCTGAATTTCTTATCCATTTCTTGTTTCTGTTCTTTCCGTTTGGCGTCCTTTTCTTTTTTCTTATCTTTCTTTATTTCCTCTTTTTCCTTTTTCTTTCTCAATTTTTCCTCTGCTTTGAGCTGTATTTTCAATAATTTTTCTTCTTCCTCTTCAGAAAGATTCTCTTCAGAGTTTATTTCGTCTTCATTTGCCATTATTTTTTCATCCTCTAAATTATTCTGTTCTTCTCCAATTTTCTCAAGATGTAAAAAAAGAAGGTTTATTTAAATAGCTCTTGAGCGACTCGGGCTTATAAATTATCCTTTCGAAAGTATGTGACTTAGTTCTTTTTATAAGGTTCGATTTTTTCTTTCAACAGCTTAAAAACGTATGAGTCCAGTAGTGCAACAAAGGAAGCCACTATAATATTCACATGAGAACCGATTGTCCCCCAAACCTCTCCGTCTTCATCACGTGATTCTACAAGAACTCGGACTCGGGAGGCTGTTCCTTGTTCACTTTCAATAGCATTTGAAATTCTTACTTTGTAATCTATTAAATCAATATCTTTTAATACCGGATAAAAATGAACAAGGGCTTTTCGCAATGCAATGTCTAAAGCATTCACAGGACCTACACCTGCTGCGGCTGTGTGATATTCACTCTCGTTTCCATTTTCAACGTCTTTCACAAGTGTTCGTATGTTCGCATCGGTGAAAATTTCCAGATTATCATTAAACACATTTCTAACATCCGTAATAACTCTGAAGTAATCTACTTCGAAATAATGGGTTCGATAAAAAGCAGCTGCTTGAATAGGATCATTTAACATTCCTCTAATCAAAATTTCAAAAGAGGCTTCAGCACCATCATAACTATATCCATGACTTTCTTTTTGCTTAAGCAGTTTCAAAATATCGCCCAATAATGGGTCATCCTTCTTGATATCTATCCCAAACTTCTTGCATTTATGCAATATTGCACTTTTTCCTGACATTTCACTTATTATAACCCTGCGTTTGTTTCCAATTAAATCGGGATCTATTTGTTCGTATGAGCTTAGATTTTTAGCAATAGATGCGATATGCATACCTCCTTTGTGTGTAAATGCATTATATCCTACAAACGGGGCATTTAATGGTGGAACTTTGTTAGAAATCTCATAAATTAGGTTTGAAATTGACGTAAGGTTAGTTAGTTTCTCTTTTGGAATGATATTGTGATTCATCTTCAAAGCTAAAACTGGAATTAAGGTGATTAAATTAGCGTTACCAGCCCGTTCACCAAATCCATTGATTGTTCCTTGAACTTGAATGGCCCTTTTTGAAACATGATCGCAACACGCTTGAACAGCTGCAATAGAATTTGCATCTGCCAATCCACAGTCGTTATGGGTGTGGATTCCCAAGGGGATTTTAATTTTGTCCAATACCTCTTTAGTTATGTTATAAATCTCATGTGGTAGTGTACCGCCGTTTGTATCGCACAAAATAACTCTTTCCGCTCCTGTCCTTTCTGCAGTTTTAAGTGTGTTCAAAGCGTAATCCTTGTTGGCCTTATATCCGTCAAAAAAGTGTTCGGCGTCAAAAAATACAGTCTTTTGATACTCTTTCAAATAACCTACAGAATCTTCAATCATCTGAAGGTTCTCTTCTGGGGTGGCTTTGATAAATTGTAAATGAAAATCGTTGGATTTTCCAACTATCGTGCAAGTTTTTAATTCGGAGTCAAGAAATCCTTGGATATTTTTATCATTAACACATGTATTTTTCACCTTTCGTGTTGAACCGAAAGCAACCAAAAATTTCATAAAACCGGGTTTTTTCTCCTTAATATATCGGATCAATTCGCGATCTTTCGGATTGGAGAACGGATAAAGCTCAATGTGTGGAATTGATAACTCTTCTATTAGATTTTTAATGATATTGTATTTATCTTGCCGTGAAAAATCAATACCAGACATTTGAACTCCGTCCCGGAGTGTTGAATCATATAGACTAACTTGTTCTTTATCAGATTTTGTTTTTGCTTTTTCCACTTTATTTCTCCCATATTTTGCTTTTTTTCGCTTTCTATATTACAATTTATTTAAACAAAGCCTATTCGCCGAAACACTTTCATTTTCGCATATTTCTGAATAAAAAAGGATATTCCGACAAATAAACTTGGAAAAATATTATTTGTATTGAATAATCGGGAACACAAATACAATTAAAATCCCCCATAATCGAGAGAAAATCCGTGCGATAATTCTTTTTCGGAAGATTTTTTTTGTCATTTTATAGTTAACCCAATCTAAATTAGGCATAACAACGAATTTAAGTGTTACTATGGAAAAAAAACATAATTTTAACCCAGAATAAAATCTGCAAGCATTTTTCTCGCATCTACAAGATCTTTCGTTCCACCCGGTGGCATTTTAAAGCCGTAAGCAGAAATTGCCTCTATAGGACCTTTTTCTTCCCTGATTAATGCAACTTTTGAAGCCCGAATAACATCCATGATAATAGATCCACCGTTAGCGCCGTCATTCGTACTTATTTTCATATCAATTGTAATTTCTTGCCCGTTAAAATGCTCCCCTACTATCCAGAGCAATGTATTCCTGCCATTTTTTAAATGAGATACATAATCAGAAGTGCCTGCAACAATATCCGCATCATTTGTTAATGCAGATTTTATTGATTTTGATTTAATATTCCGCTTTATACCTCTTGCCCTGTGAATTGTATTTAGTGATTCCGCACCCCCCCCTACATCAAGTGCATAACTTTCAATAATTTTCACTCCTCGCTGTTCTAATTGCTTGAGGATCATTTTATGTAGAATAGTTGAACCCATTTGATCCTGCAAGTCGTCTCCAATTAATGGTAATCCTGCATCAAAGAATTTTTTAGACATATCGGGATCGGTTGCTATTGCAGTTGGGGTGGCATTGATGAATCCGCATTTCGCATTTATAGCTGCTTCAGCATAGAATTTTACCGCATTATCACCTCCCGAAGGAAGAAGGCAAACCACTAATTCAGTTTGAGTTTTTTTAAAAAGATCAACAATGTTTTCGGGTTTCTTTGAAGACACAACTACTAGTTCTTTTACTTCTTCTATTATGCCATCCAACGGATTTCCCATTGTTACAGTTACATTCATGATGGGTATATCTATAATTTTCTCCGCTTGATTTGCACCTTCAAAGATAGCTACACTTAAGTCTTTACCCACTTTTTCTTCACTGATATCGACTGCTGCTACGATTTCCAAATCAGAAACACCATAACCGGCGAGAATTTTATGTCCCAAGCCTGCAATATCTGGATTTTTTCTATAATAATAAATTCCTTGAATGAAACTAGCAGCGGCGTTTCCTATTCCAACAATACCTATTTTAATCGTAATTTTTTACACCTTTCAAAATGATTATTTTATTTTTGTAATCATTCAATTTAGTTCATCTTTTGTAAATTTTTAAACTTTCGAAGATCTATTGAATTAAAAAATTAAAATAATATTTTTCATTTCTAAGAAAAACAATTATTAAGTAAATCTGCAAAATAGAATAATAAATAATAAAAGAGGATTTGAAATGAGTAAAATAAATGAAATTAAAACCATCGGAATAGTCGGATCAGGCTTTATGGGTTCTGCAATCGGCTTACGTTCTGCTACTTATGGATATAATATTCGATTTTTTGATGTGAGTAAGGAAGTACGCGATCAAGTAAAAACTATGGTTGATGAATTAAAGGCTAATAAAGAGATTACAGTTGATATTTCCATTCATGATAACCTTTCTGAGGCGTTAGTGGATGTAGATCTAATCCTTGAGGCAATTCCTGAAAAAATGGAATTAAAAAAGGAAATATTTTCAAAAATAGATAAAATGGCACCCTCACATGCAATCATAGCAACAAATAGTTCTTCGATACCCGTATCAAAGTTGGAGGATTCTGTGAAGCGAAAAGACAAATTGTTAAATCTTCATTTTTATCCCCTACCCACTTATCCTATGGCTGATATACAACGCGCCACCCAAACAAGTGATATTACCCTCGAAATTGGGAAAAAATGGGTAGAGAGTATAGATATCACCCCGTTGATAGTTAAAAAGGAGTGTTTTGGATTCGTCTTCAACAGAATTTGGAGGGCTATTAAAAAAGACATATTAAAAATCTGGGCAAATGGTCATGCTGATTTTCAAGATGTTGATAAGGGTTGGAAGATTTTCACAGAAAATAAACCGTTGGAACCTTTTAAATTGATGGACATTATAGGTCTTGACGTCATTTACGATATAGAAATGTCTTATTATAAGGAAACGGGAAATCCTGATGATAAACCGCCGCAAGAACTTCTCGATAAAATTAACAAAGGAGAATTAGGAGTTAAAACTGGAAAGGGTTTTTATGATTATAACATATAACAATTCCTTTTATCATTTAACAGCAACAGAGAAAGAAAATACGCCCTCTAAAGTGTTTTGACTAGAAAAATTCCAATTCCGAGGATCCCCATAACGATAAATTCGTTTAATAATCATTGAAGCAATTCCTGAAAAAATGGAGTTAAAAAAAGCAATATTTTCAAAAATCGATGAAATAACCCCACCACATGCAATTATCGGAACAAATAGTTCTTCTATTCCTGTTTCGAAATTGGAGGATTCTGTGAAGCGAAAAGACAAATTGTTGAATCTTCATTTCTATCCATTACCTACCTACCCCATGGCTGATATACAACGCTCATTTTCCGGGAGAGTTCACGGCATGCGAAGCCGCGGAAAGCGAAAATCACGTAAACCTGCTAAAAAACAAAGAAGTATGAATAATATCGATTTCGGAATCGACTAAATTTTTTTGTTTAAAGCTGCAATTTGCATGTGCACTCTTCTCCTTTTTAAGGTAATTTCGCTTAGTAATTACCAGCGCATCAAGCTGCGATTGACGCAGTTATGCTCTAGGTTGATTATACCATGGCAGCAGGTGAACAAATAGTTTCCAGAATCTTCGGTTTAACACCTTTTTCACGTGACACTGTCTTGCCCGTTGAAATTTTCAGAAAATTTTCCTCGGCGGTCAACCTTATGATTCGATACGGAATACGGCTTGAGAATTCAGTATTTAAACATGATCAGCTAATATCCGTGAAGCGGTTCTATGACAAGGTTCGGAATTTACCGGGTTTCAATAAGAAATCAAAGTCTATCGGATTACGTGAAAGAGCTTATCGATGTGCTGCGGAGTTTTCATACTTTTCAATTCGGGAACATAAAATCAGAGCAAGTTTCATTTCTGCCTGTTCCATGATTATAAAAGATGCAAGTTTTTCCTACCTTTTCGGAGACAAATTCCCGACAAATTATTTATTAGAAAAATTGAGGTCAAAAATCAAAGATTTGGGTTACGGCTATCAATACCAATCGCGCGTTTATTTGGAAAATATACTTAAACATACAAGAAACATACTCAAACAGAAATTGACTATTAAGTTGGGAAAACCCATAAAAACTTATCTTGATGACAAATATAAAATAAACCGATTATCTTCCCACTTAACAGAAGATGTCCATCTAAACCTTCCAGTCTATTTAGCTGGGTTCTGTGATAAACTTAAACGCTTGATTTCCAACAGAATAAAAAGTATTTGCAAAGAAATTGGTGTTTCTTTCGGAAAAAACGCATTTGATCCGCTTATTCTTGATATTTTAGGTGAGAATGGGATTTCCAAAAAATCGTGGCTAAAAAAACGCAAGAAATGGCTTGAAAAAACCGAAACTACATTGAAACATCAGCTTCAGGATGTATTCCTACCTCAAATAGTACAAAATGTAATTCTTCAGCTGCCCGAGAAATTTACACCTTTACATATCGCAAATAGGTTATTTCGTCCTAAACAGGAGCCCAAATATATTTCGGGATGGGATATAGAATCATTTCTGAAATATTTACAAAATAAACTGGTATTCAAAGCAGAAAAGATGGTGACTACAGAAATTCTGCCCGAAATTCTACCTTCTGTAGGTAGTTTGCTGGAGATACTTGAAAATCAGCCCGAAAAATGGCTGAAACGTCCCGTTTTCAAAAAACATACCATCCCTTTCGGAATTGATGACGGTCAGGTGTTTTCACTTGAGATTAAATGCGATAAAGATGCTAAAAATATTAAAGGTGTGATTGTAAATCTATCATTTTCTCCCAGAGTCCATCTTAAATATTCTCTTAATACTGTCGATCGTTTTCAAACCATGCTTAATTCAGGATATACAGCGTGTCGCGGTACACTTTCAAGGAAAATGGGGGGAGGACTGCATCTATCAGTTCCGTTTAAAAAGAAAACATATGATGAAAACCCCGAAATTCGATCTGAATCTGATGAAAAGACAGTTTATTCCATTTGCGGAGTTGATCTCGGAATAAAAACACTTGCGGTTTCAAGCATCAGTGATTGCACAAGAAATAAAGGAGGAACTTGGAAACGGATCGGTACTGCCGATAATTTCCGATACTTTATAGATCAGGCTCAACTCTCGGGAACCCGTGAATCTTGGTTTCATACTGACTTAATAAATCGAAGCAACATTTTCAATTTTAAACGCAGGCTTGTAAATTTATGGCAGCACAGTAGAAGGTTACAGCAAAAACTGAGAAAATACAGAAACATTCTTCCTAAAGTCTACAGTCATAAAGTTAAATACGCACGATTGAGACGGGAGTGGAAACGGACCTGGAACAAAATACGAAATATGCATATAGAAATGGCCAATCAAGTAGCAACCAGGATTGTCGCATTATGTCGGTACTACAAAGTTGATTACCTCCGGTTAGAAGACCTATCATGGTCAAAACATTCTTCAAAAAGTAGTGTCGGTTATTTTCTTGCCACCTGGCAAATCCACTGGTTTTTTTCCCGAATACAGGGGAGGATTATGTCCGTTGCAGCAAGAAATAACATTAAAATTGAAATGGTGAAAGCTAAAGGTACCTCTCAACGATGCTCTCATTGCGGTAAAACAGGTAAACGTACTGGAAAGCAATTTACCTGCCCTCATTGTGGGTTTTCATGCGATAGTGATCTCAACGCTGCACGAAATATAACGACTGCGCAACTATCCTGTGGTGCTATAGGTGCCACAGGCGGGTGACCGTTACCACCCACTCATTAAGTGCGGTGAATTGGATCTATGTCCAAGTTTGTCACACTTTGAAGTAACGGTTGGAAGATATTTACAGAAACTAAACCACTGGAACCTTTTAAATTGATGGACATCATAGGTCTGGACGTCGTTTATGATATAGAAATGTCTTATTTTAAGGAAACGGGGAATTCTGATGACAAACCTCCTCAAGCACTCCTAGACAAAATTAACAAGGGAGAATTAGGGGTTAAAACTGGAAAAGGCTTTTATGATTATGACACATAACAACCCCTTTAATCATTTAACAGCAACAGAGAAAGAATTTAAGCCCATTAAAGTGTTTTAATTAGAAAGATTCCAATTCCAAGGATCCCCATAACGATAAATTCGTTTAACAACGCCCATCTTTTTTCTCTCAGATCCGGTAACCAAAAAAAGAACTTGTCTCTGAATTTATCGATAAGTGGATGAAAGAATGTCTTATCTCCTTTTTTAAGAATCCTCCTCAAAACAAACCAATCGACTATATCAGGTATTATACTCCCTATCATAACGAACCAGTAGGGATTCCAGAATATAATCAACATACTCCATAACATGACATGGGTTACAATTTTCCTTGTGACCCAGAATTTATCACTCGGTTTAGGATCGGGTAGGTGATATGTGATGACTGATAATGCATCAATAAGAAAATGGGATAGGCAAGCTAATAAGAATATTAAAAAACCACTTATAAATGGGTTTAAAAATGGGAAGAATAAATAAAAAATCTCGTAAATCAATATCCCAGTGAGATAATGTGTAGCATCTTCCATTATTGAAGCAAATCAGCATACTCTTTAATTCTTTCGAAACATTTCTGACAAAAAATAGCAATGGTTTTTATTTTTCCATGCGTACAAACATGTAAAATGGATTCATCTCTGCAAGAAAAATCCTCGAATGGGGATAATTTTAAACGTGGTTTTTTATTTGGGGTAATTACACTTATAGCCGTATCGTTTCAGCCGATAATAATCAGTTCAAGTCCAGAAGAACTTGATCCCATTTTATATTCGCTTTTCTTGGTCATCATAGAAGCACTTCTTGTTCTCCCTATCATGATTCCGGAGTCAATTAAAAAACGGGCTAAATCAGAGGATAATCGAAATCGCAGCAAATTTGAATTTAAAAGGGATTTATGGAGATTTATAGTCATCGGAGGTGTTTTTGCGCTGGCTCAAGTTTTATTTATATTTGGCTTTAGAAATTCTGATGCGATAACGGGAAGTATTGCGGTCAAATCTGCTATCATTTTCATGTTAATAGCTGGTTGGATTTTTTTAAAAGAGAAAGCTTCCAAATTACAGATTTTTATGACGGGAATTATTATTATATCTCTGATTTTTGTTTTGACCGAAGGAAGTCTTAATAATATAGAGATAAGCTCCGGAACGATAATTCTTTTATTTGTTCCGCTCCTTTGGACAATAGGACATACCTTAACTAAGCCACTCTTACTGAAAGACATGATTATTCCGTCACAAGTAATTTTTCTAAGGACTTTTATTGTTGCGATTTTTTTGTTTATTGCTTATTTTACAACAAATCCGCTTGATCAATTTCTGCTGATAATTAAACCTGAAAACATAATAAGTGTTCTGCTAATTGCGGGAACATACGTTGTCGGTCATTATTTTTGGTATTCTTCAATTAAACACATAGACTTAGCCATGGCGACCTCAATTCAGGCAATACAGCCTATTTTAACAAGTATAATGGCTGCATTGATATTACAAGAGATAATAACAATATTTCAATTGGTTGGTTTAATATTCATTACAGGATCCATATTTGTAATATTCTCTGATAAATTCAGGATTTCCAAAATGAAAGACGAAATGGTAAAAGAAAAACAATGAATTCACATAAATTCTGGGTAATAAAAATATTTTAAATCTTAAAATATAGTTGTGTATGTTCAGTTTTTTAATAACCTAAATTTTAAAGATAAAGTGTGATAAAAATGGAGCCGAATATTTTAGAATTTGAAGGAAACCTCGAGCATTTATTTCCGTTAGATGATCAGTATGTATTTTTGGTAGGGACAGGTTATATTGGGTAGGGAAATCAAAAGAAAAACTAGGATCAACCGAAGAAGCAATCCGATCTTTTAAAGATGCCCTGAAGATATTTAAGAGCCTAAGTATGTTTGGAATGATAGAAGAATTGCAGAAAAAAATAGATCAGTTTGGTCAAAATTAAAGGGATATATAGATATTATCGATATAATGAATATTAATGCCAAAGTTCAAAAGAGTCTTACCTCAATACTGCGAATTTAAATTCTGCTGTGAAATTATTATTTGTATTCTTTCTCAAGTCTGTCAATTTTATTTTTTATCATAAATTGTAATTCCCTGAGTTCACGGATGAATTTTTCACTAATGATTACCTTATCTTCCCCTATTGCATCCGTTCGCTTAATTTGCTTTTGAAGTTCCTCTTTCTTTAGTTCATGGGAAATATTGCCATCTCGAATATAATAAAGCCTATCGGCAACCCGTTTCAATTCAGTATCGTGTGTTACAACGATCATCGTTTTATTAGGATACTCATTCATAACATTTCTGAGAAATTCCATTATCATGATTTTAGAATCACTATCAAGCTCGCCAGTAGGTTCGTCACACAGGATTACTTCGGGATTGTTTGCAAGCGCCGCCGCAATTGCAACTCTTTGTTGTTCACCACCTGATAATTCATCAGGTTTATGTTTTCCTCGTTCGGAAAGACATACTAATTTCAATAAATGTTCTACACGTTCGTTCCTTTCTTTTGAAGGCGTCCCCATTAATAATAAAGGTAACCCGACATTTTCTACTGCATTTAACTCTGGTATCAAGTTCATAAATTGAAATACGTATCCTACCTTATTTCTACGGTATTTTTCAAGCATTTTATCTGTATAACTGCAGATATTTTCCCCATTTACAAAAATTTTTCCCGAATTAGGTCTGTCCAAACCTCCAATAAGGTTTAATAGTGTGGTTTTACCACAACCAGAAGGACCGACAATAACAGTAATCTCTCCAGGATAAAATTTACATGAGAGTCCTCTTAAAGCAGCCACTTCTATATGTCCACGTTTATAGATCTTAATAACGGAATCGATTTCTATTTTAGGTGCCCTTAAATCGGCAGGAATATTTAATTCTGTTTCTGGGATTCTAACTTGTCCTTCTGACATTTCTAAATCACAATTTTTTTTTCAGATTACTTTTTTTTTTCATTTTGATGATTTTTCGCTTTTTCTTATGCCATTCTAAAAATCGAGCTGATTTTTTCGATATCCGACTGTTTTGAAACGAAATACGTCGCTAGTAAAATGATACCCATAAATACACCGATCGAAATTACTAGTTCAATGAGTATCTGTAAAACCGGCACAATAAAAACTCTGGGAATAGGGCTAACGTTCATGGAGAATAACGACATTCCATACATATTATTCAACCCATATGCCGAAAATATTCCTGTTAAACTTACTATTGCACCTAAGGTGAGGAAAACAGCACCCTCGCTTAATTGAGTCAGAAATATGGTTTTTTTATCGACTCCTTTCGCCCTGAGAAGACCGAAGTCGAAAGACTTTTCCTGAATTGAAGTGTACATTATAATACCAATCCCAACTCCAACAAAGACTAACAAATAAATTTTTTCAATACTATAAAAGTCCATCATTGATAATCCCAAAGTATTGGAGTTGAACATGTAAGAATAAGGTTGACTCGCGTAAATTGTCGGGTCAAATTCTTGCAGCGTTCCAATAACCCTTCTATTATGATAAGTCAATTCTTCATCGGTCAATATTGCATTGGATGAACGGGTATGGTTATACTGAATCATTAAACGGTAATGGGATATAGTTATATCCGGGAATAAAGATGAGATTCGATCTCTCCTGCTAATTAAATAAGGCGTGGAATACCATGAGTTTCCCGGATCTATTCCAGGGAGAACTGAATATTCTCCCACGATTTTAAGAGATACAATAATAAATTTCCTTGAATCGGATTTATTAGTATACCGAATATATATCTCATCACCTACAGAAACTGGATTATTCTCCAAAAAATTGGTTGGAACTATAATCCCGTTTGAAGTGGCATTTAATTCGGAAAATACACTTCTTTCACTGCGACCTACTATAAATCTATCCAAGTTTTCCATATTTTCGGAATAATTCTCCGGATCCAAGAAAACCATATTAACTGAGTCCCCCCCGATAAAATTCACCGAGTCACTAATTTCATGAATCGTAAGTTTTGAGATGTTTAGTTCATCCTTTTCATTTAAAACAGAAACATAAGGCCAAATTCCATTATTAGACAGATTTTCCGATTGTGCTGACCACGAATCAGAAATTTCGATATTTGCATCCCCTCCGAGATAGATTAATTTCGTGTCATGTTCAAATTGATTTTGGCTTGAAGTAACCGTATCAGAAAGAATCATGAAACTGAGGGAAATTGCAATAATTGTGACCAAACTCGTTGATCTCGACCTGTTCCCCGTTATAGTTCTGGATATAAAAAAATGCGTCTTTTTATTGAAAATTTTTGCAAACCACGAAACAATTGCAGTGAACTTATCGAGAGATAAATTGCATAAAATTTTTACAACTTCATAAGATAAAATGAACGGAACAATAGGCAAAAAATACGGAGAAATCATTAGAAAGATGTAAATTACTATAATAAAAGGTCCAGCTATCATACCCATAGAAAATATCGTGGATGGGTCAATTAATGCGCTAAAAAGGATCACACTTATACTAAAAATAAGTAAAAACCAATCTTTTTTTCCGATATTTAATTTGGTTTGGATTTCTTCGTGATATTTTCGCAAAGCATCTGATGGTATCAAACTTGAGAATTTTTTTATTGGTCCCCAAGCAGAAACAATCGAAAATAGAATACCTGCAATAATACTAATCAAAAATGTCGAACTTTTTACAGAAGGCAGGAATAATATTAATAAATCTGTTGAAAACACAGGATGTAACGTGGAAAAATTTGCATACATGAATACTCCCGAAATATATCCGAATAATACACCTAGTAATCCACCGATCAAACCAAAAAGGACGGATTCGGAAAAGAAAATCGATAATAGTTGCCGATTTGAAGCCGAACGTGTCTTTAACAACCCGATCTCTCTTCTCCTGTTATTTAACACAACAAAGTAATTAGTTTTAATCAAAAACCAGCCAAGAATAAACACAGGAACAGAGATCGAATATATTGATAACGAAAACATGGCAATTTGACTTCGTACCATGTTCAAGATATTACTACCATAATTATTTACTTCAAAATTATACATTACACTTGTATATTGAATTTGAAGTGCTAATCTCTGGGAAAAACTCAAAATACTGTCGGGATTTATAAAGTTATACTGATCATGATCGGTTATAATCCCTATCATCCAATAATTTTCATATGAATAACGTTGTCTTAAATAATTATTTGTCAAGTTAATATAAAGATCATAAGCGAATTCAGCATTAGTTAATATACTTATTTGGTCATCGGCATAAGGAGAAGAATAATCATAAAATAAATCATATCCTGGATAATAGGAATAACTGTAATATCCCGGGAATAAAGAATTAAAAGAACTTTGATCCAGAATTCTGAAAATTCCAGCAATAGTGATATTATCCTGGGAGAAAGTATAATTAGTTATCATTCTATATCCGTCATCATAATCATAGTCCTGGTATAAATTACCCACGGAAATATTTTGGCCGACTGTTAAATTGTATTTTACCGCGGTTATTATATCCACGTAAATTTGATTACTGGAGTTAAACGTAAAAGTCATATTATCTGTAAACTCAATTAAATCGGCCATCTGCGGCAAATTTAGAATTTCCTCATCGATACCGTAAAGTTTAGTACGGGTAAACAACGAATGATTGAAATTAGTTTCTTCTAAATAAGACCAATTTACGGGATTTCCGGAGAAATCGTAATATGTTTCGTCAAAATCAACACCCACGCTGCCGTATATTTCCGATACCTCGGAAAAATTATCCTTTAAAGGTTCAAACATCTCCGTAAATTTATTGAAATTTCCGTAAAAGGGAAGGTCTGTGGTTACCGAAAAATCACAGTAAACCTGACGAAAGTTCTCTGTAAACATCTCATAGGTTAGTGCATCCATAGAAACATTAATCCCTGTAATTAAAGAACTGGCAATTGCGATTCCGCATATGATCATCAGAGATCGCTTTTTATTTCTAGCTAGAGTTTTAAATAAGTAATTAAAAATTGCCATTTCGATAAACCAATAAAATATCTCAAAGAACTATATCAATTTTAACTTGCATCAATAAAAAATGTTTTAAAAGAACGCGCAGAAAAGTGAAACTGATGAAAATAAGTGTATACTAAAAATGATATTGGACTAAAAATTTGAGTTTTCAAAAAAATAAAAATAAAAAAAAAAATATTTTGTATTTCAACTAGAACGTTGGTTCAACTTTAAACGATTTTCCACGTCCCTTCTTTTTGATGATAACGACCACGAAAACAACCCCAAGGATTATTCCGCCCCCAATTATGAAGCCTGGGTTAAATATACCCCCATCAGAGAATGTACTTCCTGGTGAGAACAGATGCTCAGTAGCTCCGATGCGTGAATTAAATGTCGGATCGTTGAATACGGAATAACCATCCCATTTAGAGAATCCAACAGTAAGGAAATACAGTTCTCCTTGAATTTTAAATGAAGATAGGGACTGATCTCCTCCTCCTCCAGATTGATAAGCTCCTTGGAATGTTCCTATTGGACTTGTAAAGCAAGAGACATTTAAAGCCATTGAAGTGTTTTTACTCCAGATGTAGGATGATCCGAGTTCTGCTTCTGCGAAAGCTTCTTCTGCACCCGCTACCACCATAGAGAAGGATTCCGAAATTACTTGTTCTTCGTTATCCACTAAAGTACCATTTTCAGTGTAAACAAATGAGTTCCCATCTCCTTCTCCATCAGTATAGTTATCATCCTTAGGTGGTCCATCATCTGGTGGTGGTCCATCATCTGGTGGTGGTCCATCATCTGGTGGTGGTCCTGTTTCATTGTCTAGAGGATCAACTCCTTCTGCAGCTAATAATCTATCTAATGAAGTTATATCAGATGGATTATCATCTTCGAATTGATATTCCTGTTCATACATATCGCTTGAAATTGCCTGTTGCAATACATAATAACTCAGAGCTAAAGAGTAATTCTCGAATACATCCCTTCCGCCTATGATATCAGCATCCCAGTCTCCGATTTCTTGATCGATTTTCAGTTGTGCTTCATAATTTGAACCATTGGCTACGGGCTCAGGATCTCCTTGGAAGTGCACAGCTAAAGTCATTCTGGAAATATTTACTTGTGTGGGTTTATTTTCAAATGTTCGGTAGTCTTCACCGTCAATGTTGTTGTCATACCATCCCCACATAGAGCGCATTTCCATTTCATCAAAAGGATAAAGTGTACCGCTGATTCCATCGAAAGTAACACCCCAATCGAACTTAGCATCACCTGAGAATGTTGAATTATCATCACCTATCTGAGTTCCCTCTGAAATACTCGGTTCTATGAAAGAAACATTCTCCACGCCTGCAGGAACAAAGAAATGCGTTACTTCGGAATCACTACCACCCAGCTGCATGTAAGTATCGTCGTTAGTATCGTTGTAAAGCATCAAACCTGCATATTCATATCTTAGTGTTATCAATGAAGACATTATATTTGATGCATTAGCAGTTTCATAGTGATCTGCCCAATAATTCTGCTCTACATTGAATTCCAGCCAAGTCCAAGTTTGTTCATTTTCGAGCATCCACCACCATCCGTTAGCTTCCGCTTCTGCTTTTATATCCTCAGAAGTTCGGTTTAATCCCATACGTCCAACATCCCAATATCCCGGTCTGGCAACATTTTCTTCAGTATCCCAAACTGTGTCTCTAACTGCCTCCATTTCAGCTGCGTTTAACATGTTGAAGTCTGTATCAAACCACGTGAAGAATTCAGCCCAATCCCAGCTCCAAGTCATTGTGTTTAATCCCATCATTGACCTAATTTCCATATCATTAGATTGAATAGATGTATCAGGATCAAATCCAATTCTCACATCCATATATGTTCTATAATGTGAAAAGGTGTTTGTATTGGTATAATTTCTTGCGACAAAATACTGATCATCTGTGGTCCCCAAGTCACCATCCAGATCGATTGCACCGTCTTCGGTAGTTGTCCATAATCTTAAACCCCACATCTGATATTTTGGAGTTCCGACGATGAAATTCCATGTATCTCTACTGTTCATTACGTTAGTATCTTGCATAAATAACCCATATGGGTGACCAATAATGGTTGATTTCATATAGATAAAATTGTCTTCTGAATACAACGTAAATTCTTGTCCCTCTATGGTCAATGAAAAAATTGGATCCCAGCCTTGTATTGTGACGACATTACTTCCGTCAGGTGTCCACTCCCACATATGTTCCGGATCTTTCAGTTCAAAATCGGTTCCGTTAATATCGATTATCCATGTCCTTCGTGCATCCTGCCAGAGTCCTCTTTCCCAACCTTCGGAGCCATTATAGACCATATCTTGCTTGGTATAATTTACTCCTTCCCATTCCCATTGATATTCCCACCAATTGTAATTAAATAAGGTGTATTCCTTTCCGTCATAGAATTGGGTATAATTGTTGTTATTCACTTTTGCAATTATATGCTCTTCCCCATAAATTTCGGCATATACATTCATATCGGATGAAAAATTTAACCAAGTTCCATTTGCAAGTGGATATCTAGTCCAACCACCATCCCAATCAGGCCAATCCTGCAGTAATGAAACATTTTCTGCTACAAGAACACGTTGACCGTTGTTCCACCATTGATCTTCGTATATATCTGCCTTGTAAACTGGAAGAATTCCTGCAAGTTCTACACTGTAATTGGTTCCAATTGAATCAATTAGGTAGTATGACCCATTTGGATTGTAGTTTGTATAATTAAATTGTTCGAGATCCCAGCTGTTATCAAACAGATAGTTATCAGCAGCTATTGTGATAGAACCATTTGCATCGAAATTCCAGTGCCGATAATCCATTTCACCATACTCCACATTATAGCCGTTTTGCACTACGTCAAATATTACTGTATTGTTAACAACAACTCCTATCTCAAAACCCAGAGTCACATTAGTAAATGTGGTTGTCTCGTTATAGTAGATATCCGCAGTTAAAAATCTGTCCTCATAACTTCCATATTCAGTTATATTTTCTAAGACATGTGCTATACCGTCGATAATTACATATTTTTCAACGGGGACTATTCCGTATTGTTTCGAACCCCATCTGTAGAGACCGTTCACCGTGTTTTCAATTTCCCACATAGAGTTAGTAACTGCTCCTGGAAATGGTATGTCATATTCGATACCATTTTTATCGGTTACAAATTTCGTTTTAATTACATCTTCCCACATTTGGGCGTAGCTTCCATAATAATAAGGAACAACAATATTCTCGCCACCATAATTAATTATATATCCGTTAACGATGCTATCACTTACCCATTTCCATTCTCCGTCATAAAATACAACTTCCCAAGCGCCATATCCGTCGCCTTCATTCCTATCCATAGATTCAGTTACTGCAGGATCATCGGGACGATACATGTCCAATCTTTCGCCTGATGTAGTTACAACGTATCTTCCAGCTGTCCACCAGAATGACCAAGGTTCTGTTACTTCAACCCATTCATCCTCAATTATTGCATAGTGAACATCCCCATCTCTGTTCCAGCGATCCTCAACTTCAATATCAATTTGAGTTACACTTAGAACCGAACGTAATTCCACATTTGAAAAATTCCACACCTCGTTTGACCATGGATCAAACCAAGAATCACCACCCAATTGGTTCCATTCAGTACCAATTGGGACGGTAATTATATCTCCGTAAATATCAATAAGAGTGTATACATCCTCACTGGCTGCTTGACTCCATCGGTTAATAGTCCTTGTTAAAAAGGTTTCAACTGGTTCTGCCATTCCATCGAATTTAACTTCATAAATAGTTGCTATGAAATTCTGTTGGATTGGAATTTTCTCACTGTCATTTTCACGTTTATAGAACATCATTTCTTCTTGCGTTTCCCAATCCCAGAACTGGTATAAAATTCTCTCTTCAATTCTTCCATCCCAATCCTGCGTTCTGGCAACTTTTATCGGTATTTTCTCATCATCAATTTCAACGTAGGGTTTACTTTGCAGAACATATAAATTATCTTCACCGTCGATTTCTAATTCGACATATTCCAGCTGTTCCGGTTTTGATGCAAATACTTTGGCTCCTGAAACTTCATAGAAGAATATATCATCTTCCATCCACATAAAAGCGTCATATTCTCCCCATGGCATATTATAGTCACTACCATATTTTTTATTTTGGAATCTGATCTCCCAATTATATATAGCATCGGGGGCGTCACTCGTGATGGTGATGTTTATATCAATATAGAGCTGACCAGTTTCATCTTCATAACGACTTACGTTATGAATTTCTACTAGTTGATCTATATCTTGAATTTCAGTTTCTTCACTTCTCCAAGGCAACCACCCCTCGAACCAGACATCTTCTTTTTGGTTATAAGTAAATTGTGCCCAATGGTAGCCAGATACTTCAGCCCACTCCCAGATGTAGTAGATACCTTCTACCCATTCGTCCAATCCTGTTTCAAAGTTAAATTCCCAATGCCAGTCCTCTCTTTCTATCTCTACCCAATCCCAGTAAGTGCTATTCACATATTCCCATTTTTGGGTCATATTGTATCCTTTAAAGTCGAATTCTTCCAGATTAAAATCGTACGACGAAATTAATTCAATTTCTGCCCATTCTTGTACTTCAGGTGTCCATTTGTCTTCCCAGAATCTCATTTCAACGGATACTCCATCCAATTCATTCCAGAAATCCTCAA
>SDBS01002283.1_pt1 | contig 19271 bp, 14 predicted proteins | sample 2277091 | NCBI WGS metagenome assembly SDBS01 (sample SAMN10404972, study PRJNA504765) | marine sediment metagenome | isolation source: marine sediment core GS10_PC15, 163 cmbsf | place: Arctic Ocean: Southern Knipovich Ridge | collected 2010 | reverse complement strand
GGCCAACGCCATCGGCCACGGCCTCGCCGTCGCCGAGCTCGTCTGGGACAACGCCCGTCTCATCGACGTCGTCCCGGTCCCCTACACCCGCTTGATCTGCGACCCCCACGAACCCTGGCGCCTGCGCGTCCTCACCGAGGACGAGCCCACCCTCGGTCTGCTCCTCGACGAACACCCCCACAAGTGGATCCTCCACAAACCCCGCGCCACCCCCGGGCGGCACTTCGACGGCGGCCTCCTCCGCGCCTCCGCCCTGCTCTACCTGGCCCAGAACCTCAGCTTCAAAGACTGGCTGATCTTCTCACAGATCGCCGGCATGCCCGTCCGCGTCGCCCAGTTCGAGCCCGGCACCCCCGAGTCCGACAAGCAGAAGCTGCTGAAGATGCTCGAGTCGCTCGGCACCGACGCCGTCGCCGCCTTCAGCAAGAGCATCGATCTCAAATTCATCGAGCCCGCCCGTGCCGGCGCGCGGCCGTACGAACCGCTTCAAGGCTATTGCAACACCGAGATCACCATCCTCTGGCTCGGCCAGCATCTGACCACCGACTTGGGCGGGGAGGGTTCGCGGGCGGCGGCGGAGGGGTCCGGGATTGAACCGCCAGGTCGCCGAGAGCGCCAAGTTGGCAAAGGGTTCGGGGTTCAGGGTTCAGGCGTGGGGCGCCTGGCGGACGCGGAGTACGACGCGTGCCAGCCAGCCGCGCCAGGAACCCCTCCGCGACGCACACGGCACAGGCGGGCCAGCCGGCGGACGCGGGCGTTCGCCGTCTTTCCACGCGGCGTAGTGCTCGATCATGTATTGGCCGGTCGTGAAGACCATCCGCCGCGCCAGTCGGCTCCAGGCTTCGTTCGTCACGCCGTGGTGGCTGCCCTTGGCGCTGGCGACGCCGTAGACGTATTGCAGCAAATCGTTTTCGTGGGCATCGATGAACCCGGCTTCCAGCAAGCTCCGGCGGTAACAGCGGAACGGCGTGCCGTTGGCTGAGCCGTTGTTGTGTGACTTGTCCGGCGGATCGGGGCGGACGGCGTGCAGGATGTTCACGAGCAGCGCTTCGAGGAACGAGCGGGCCTCGTTGATGGCGGCGTGCCAATACCCCTCGGCGGCGGTCGCGTCCGATTGGGTCAGGTGGTACGCCAGCGTCCGGAGGTCCAACTCGTCATGCCGCCGCAAATCGCGCAGCAGCGCCGCCAGGGAGAGGCACGGCGGCTCGGGCGTGTCACCGTCGGCCGGGCCGCCCCGTGGATCAGTCGTCCCTTGCGACGTGAACGCGTTCATCAGCAGTCCTCCGTCCGTGTCCGCTTGCGAGCGCGGACCCTGGCCTTGCGGCTGCGCGCCTTCCTGCCGAATGGCCACCACCAGCGCCGCGGCGGCGCGTCGATCCCATGCAGCTCGGCTTCGTCGTCCAGCTCCGGCACGACCAGCAGCCGGTCCAGACACTCGGCCACGACGTTCAGCAGCTCGTTGCGGTCCAGCACCGCCAGGCGCAGGTGCACCTCGTGCGGCAACCTGCGTGAGCGATAGCGCTTCCCACCGGGCACCTCGCGCATCAGTTCCCTGGCGTTGAGGTTGCCCAGCGCCGCGGCCAGCAGCGTCCGCGTCAGGTGGGTGTCGTTGGACCAGATGAGGTCCCAGAAGTCGGTGCGCTGGTCCTCGGTCCAGCGGTACTCCGCGGCGCCGGGGATCTGGAGTAGGATCGCGACGGCCTCGAAGTATCCGGCAAGCCAGCGGTGCACCGTTTCGAGCTGCTCCATGCGACGGCGGAACACGCTCGGCAGCCGGTCGCTGAACCGGACCAGCCGATCGACCTGCCTGACCCCGTTGTCCTCGCGCCAAATGATCGGCTCCAACATGGTCGTTTCCCCCTTTCAGTGGATGAACCGCAGAGACGCCAAGAGCGCAGAGAGTGCAGAGAGGTGGGGTGGAAATTCGCTATTCGCTATTCTGAATTCGCTATTAACAAACACGGACGCCACCCGATGCGCTAAAAGCCGTGGGCAAACCGCTAAGCCACCGCACGACCCCGCGCACCGGGCAGCGCCCGCATGATAGGCGCGGACCCTGGCCCGGGCGAGGACGCCTTGGCTCTGGTGGCCTCGTCGGCGGGGCAATTCGGCCCAACCAACCTAGCGGTTTGCCTGCCAAGGCAACATTCTTGGGCACCACGATTGGGTACCCGTTGCATATATACGCCGTTCATCCCGAGGACCCGTATCGGGGACGCAGGATGACGTGACTCTGGCTACCGAAGGTAACTGACGGTAGTATACCTCATCATTGCGGTGTCGTCAAGGATAATCTGACCGAGAGAGTCAGTTTTCCGATCGTGTGCATTATGCCCAGAATCATCATAAAGCTCCGAGAGGCAATGCTCGCGTACAAGCGGCGCACGGGCGGAAGAATGACATACGAGATTTTGGCCGAACGCACCGGCCTGGCAGCCGGTACGTTACAAAACATAGGCAGCCGCCCACGCTATAACGCGAGTCTGGCTACGCTCGCCAAGATCTGTAAAGCCCTCGACGTAACCCCCGGCGACCTGCTGGAATTGATCGACGATCCGCCGAAGACGAAGCGGGCTACCAAGAAGAAGCGGCGGCGATAGCCCTAGTGGACCGTCCCGGCTGCGTCGAGCTGGTTGACCATGGGAGCCTAACATGTTTGTTGAACCTAGCGACCTTGTCGACGAACTCGGTGGACACGGCGGCGAGCCCTTCGAGTCGTTCACGTACAGCCTGATCAAAGCAGAGGCTAGTACGCATGGAATCGCGGCAGCGGACATCGACTGGGATGACCGCGTCTCTTATAAGGACGGTGGACGCGACCTGGTTATCAGGAAGGGCCATCAGGATGCAAACCCGCGCTTCATCCCGAATTCACCGTCAATCTGGTCTTTCAAAGGCGGTAAGGAAGGTGCGCAGCGGGGGAAGCTGCGGTCCGAGCTGACACGTGAGACGCGTGAGCACCTTCGTGAGCATCTACGAAACGGTAACGTGTATGTCTGGTGCGCCCTTCAACAAACAGGGCAGAACGAGCGCGAGAAGATGCGTGAGGAGCGTGACAAGCTCGCCACCGAGCTCGGGTTCGCGCCCGAAAACGTGCAATTCCGCTGGCTTGATGCGCTGGCACCCACCCTTGAGGCGCACCCGAATCTAATCGTGCGGCATTTGCCTCGATTGGCCAGCCGTCTCAAGGACGTTCTCACACTGGACCAGTGGATGCGGGAGAGTCCCGATTGCCGTGGATTCGAGGTCAACTGGGTCAACTTCTGCGGCCGCGACGAGGTCAAGGGACGCGTTCGAGATCACCTGCTGGGCGACCAGGGTTCGGCTGTACTCCACATCGCCGGGCTTTCGGGTGTCGGCAAGACCCGGACGGCGATACAGGCGTGCCGCGATGAGGAGCAACTGAAGGACGCGCTTTATGTCCGGCGACGCGCCAACCTGAGCGATGACTTTCTGCGGCATATCGAGTCGCCGGGGCAGTATATCCGGCTGATCATCGATGAAGTATCGCTCACCGACTACCAGCGACTGTCCGACCGGTTCCGCGATTCCGGCGACCGCATACGCCTCGTGACACTGGGGCCGGCACAACGGGGAGAGCGCACCCGCGCGTCCGAGCCCCTGCTGTTGATCCTGGAGGGGCCAGATACGACTGATGGGGTACTTAGGGTTGTCCAGGAGGCCGGCGCAGATCTGGGCAAGGACGTTCAGAACAGCATCGCCGAGCTGTCCGGCCATGATCTGCGGCTCGCGTTGCTCCTAGTCCATGCCACGAGGGGAAATCCCGAACTGAGGCATCTGCCCGTTCGCAACCTGAAAGACGTGTGGAGCCGCGTGACGGGCCTCTTCAAAGAAGACTTGCGCGACGCCCAGCAGTTTCCGCGATTATACGAGATGCTTACGACAAGCATTGATGTCGGGCACGACGGAAAGTACCGAGCTGAAGTCGACTACCTCGCAAGTTACTTCAAAGTTACAGCTCACGATCTGGCTCGGGCGATCGATGATGCTCACGGGGCGGGGCTTGGAACGAAAACACAACAGTTCTTCGAGGCTGGCCCCCGTGCCCTCGCGGTCTGGATATTCCAGGACCGGCTCTGGCCGGCGCTGAAGCGCGATCTTGACGCGTTTCTTGCTCGCATGCCAAACGAGAGACTGCGGCGACGTTTTCTGGAGCGGTGCCACGAAGTGGACGGTGACATTCGAGGGGAGGTGCTCGACTGTGTCGGTGTTTTTTTTCTCAGGTCGCTCGGTGATGCGCAACTCTCGCAACTAGCGGATCGTGAGAAATCCCGAGTGTTCGCGGCCTGGGCAGAACTCGATCCGGAGCGCGGACTTCGGTGGCTTGTCAGTGCGATCGAGAGCGCGACGGACGAGGGCATCGCCGGTTTCAGAGGATCGCCTGACGGAAGCGGCGGTTGGCGCGGGCGACGCCAGATTGTCTGGCTATGCGAGCACCTGGCCTGCTTCAAAGAGCACTTCTGGAATTGTGAGCGGGTGCTCTTCCGGCTGGCGCAGGTCGAGACTGAGGAGTCCATCGGCAACAACAGCCGAAATACCTGGAAGGCCATGTTCCTGCCGGTGCTCTCGAACACGGAGGTACCGTTCCCTGAACGGCTGCAACACCTACTCGAGCGGCTGAGAAACGCGACAGACCAGACCCTCGATCTGGTCCTTTCGGCGGCGCTGGACATCCTCGGCGACCACGGAGGCCGGATCTGCCCGCCGACGGTCGTGGGTGGGCGGGTAGTTCCCGATGAATGGCGGCCGCGCACGCGGCGCGAGCTTTTCGAACTTGAGGCAGACGCCGGGGGCGCAGTGCTCGCGGAAGTCGGACGCCTTGGCCCCGAGCTGTGCCGCAGAGGCATCCGTAGCGTCATCGAGCACTTGAGCGAGTTCGTCCACTGCGACTTGCTGGCGGAACTTCAGGACCTCATGCGCGGGATCGACGATGACCAGGAACTCCTCCGAGCCCTCAGGGCGGCCATCGATCATGTGATCTCATTCGCAGAGGAGAGAGACGAACAGGAGAAGGAGCCCGCCTATCTGCCCGCCCTCAAGCAGTGGCGGCAGGAACTCAATCCGCATGGCCTGCGTGAACAAATCATCGACCTGACGTCGCGCGAGTACTGGTCGGTGTACCACGACTCGCGCCGACGAGCCCTGGACGAACCGGCCGCCGCTTACCGAGAGTTGGCCCAGGCCATCCTCGATGATCTCGCCCTGCTGGAAGGACTGGGAGAGTGGCTCAGCTCGGAGCAGTGCCGGTCAGGCGGGCCGCTCGGATTCGAAATGGGAAAGGTGGACGAGCAGTCCCGCGCCATGCCGCTCGTCCTGCGGTGGCTGGGTGCTCTCCGGGCAATCAGCTTTGCATCCAGCTATGTGCGGGGCGTCTCTCTTAGATTGAAGGAGCTTCCGAAGGAAGCACTCCCCGTCCTCGATGATCTTGCCCAACGGCAGCCGGCGCTCGCGGTGAGCCTCAGCATTGAGTCGGATCGCTCGGAGAGAGCTTTTGAACGGATCATGGAGTGTCTCGCCCGGCTCGAACCCGGTCAGCGCGGAATACTCCGGCCCATGGCGTTTAACGAGTGGCCGAAAATTCTCGCCGAGGAACAGAAGGACCGGCTGCTCGCCGAGTTGGCGGAGTTGGCTGATTCGACTGATCCGGATGTGTTGGCCGTCGCCTTCGATTTGCTGGCGGGTTGGACTGAGCATGGCAAGGTCCAACTCTCGCGGCGACTCGCGGCGCGTGGGCTGCAGATGCTGCAGCTTGCGGCGAAACCCACCCTACGGGTGGAAGATCACGATTGGAAGGTCGTCGCCGAACTCCTGATCCCGCAGTTTCCGGGCGAACTCGCCCAGATGCTCGCCGATGCGCTAAGCGATGTCGAAGTCCATCGGTTCCAACGGCGGGACTACGCAGAGCAGGCATTCAGGAAGCTGGCTGGCGAGAACCCTTCGGAGGCGATGGAAGCCATCGGTCGCTGGGTCATGGAGGAGAGGCGCGGGCCGATCTTCTGCATCTGGGAGTTTCGCGGTCTGTTCGATTCGATCGGCCTGGAGACCGTGCGACCGTGGGTCGAGAAGCACGGCGCCGTGGCCGCGGTGCGCATCGCCCGCCATCTCGACGGACCACGGTTGGACGATGAAGGCAATCCGATCGTGCCTGAGCTGGCAGACTGGCTGCTGACCGAGTTCGAGAAAGAGGATCGTGTCCTTAGTGAGTTTTGCATGGGCCGGCACTCCGGCGTGGTGCGGTGCGGCCACGCCCGCGATCACCGGGAGGAGATCGAGAGGCTGGTCGAGCCGTTCCGTAGCGACCCGAGACGGTGGTTACAGAAGTGGGCCAAGTACGAACTCGAAGAGTTGGAATTCGAGATCAAGCATGACGACCAACACGAGGATGAAATCGAGCGGACTTGACCCCGAACCCCGCCGTCCAGCCCCAAGCCGCCGCTTTTCTCCGTCCCTCAGCGTCTCAGCGGTCCAATTCCCGCTTTCCAGCCCGCTCGCCCCCCGTCGTCGGCCGCGCGCCAGCCTTTGGTGCGCGCTGCGACAGCCTTTGGTGCGCGCTCCAACAGCCTTTGTTGCACTGCCCGCGCCAGCTTGGCGCGCGGTCCCGCCCCCAGCTTGGCGCGGACCGCCGACCCTAACTTGGCGCCCAGCGCCGACCCCAACTTGGCGCAGAGCGCCGATCACAGCTTGGCGCGCGATGCAACCGTTTTCCGCCCGATAATAACCACGATCCATCCGTCCCGCAGTGGCCGGTTTGTCGGCGGGCGGGACGCCCGGCCCACGCTCTCATTTAGACCGGCTCGTCGTCGATCGGCTCGACGACCTCCGTTCACACGGTCAGCACCGAATCGAGGCGGCCGGTGCGCAGGTCGGCCAAGGCGCGCATGCGGGCGCGAACCTCCAGGTAGTACGTGCCCACCAGCAGCCCCGCCGGGACCAGATACACGAGCTGCGCGGGCTTGTTCTTCTGGAGCGTGGTGACCTTGATCTCCGCGCCGCCGGCGGTCGCGATAAAGAAAACCCCCTCGTCGGCCTGGACCGCGTCGTATTTCAAGCGGCTGCCCGAGAGCTGGCCGATGTTGCCGGGCGTCACCTGGTCGTTGGTCGTGTCCGAGCCCACGTCGCGGTACTCCAGCGGGTTGGGCGCGGGCTTGACCGCCTCGTCCTTGGCGACGGTGGCCTGGCCGCGGACCGTCTGCCGCACGCGGATGCCGGGATTGGCGCCCACGTCCACGCTGTGGCGGGCGGGGTCGAAAACGTCGGTGACGCCGTTGAACACGCCGCGCACGCGCGGGAAAAGTTCGACCAGCCCGCCGAAGTTGACCCGCATGCCGTCCAGCAGCAGCGCCTCGCAGGCCCCGATCGCGTCCTCCATCACCGCCAGGATGTCGGCCCGCGTGGTGGTCGAGCCGCGGTCGAGCATGCGGCGCACCAGCGCGTCGAGGTCGGCGCTGTCGATCGCCTGCACGACCGCCGCGTAGTCGTCCGGGTCGGAAGTCACGTTGTTCTCGAACAGAGCATAGTGGATCGGCATGGCATTTCTCCCAAGTGCCTACGTACGGGGCGAAAGGACCACCGGTGACGGCGCACACTCGCCCATTAATCCCATTAACGCCGTCTGGAGCCGAGGCGCTCGCGAAAATCCAGGTTTATTTCCGCGACGCCGCCCGGCGGCTGGCTGTCGCACGAAGAGCTGCGCGAAACGTCGCGCCGCCTGGCCGAGGCCGTCGCCGCCGAGAAGTGGACCGAGGGCTTCGTTGCCGCCCTGAAGCTGCTGAGCATGTTGGGAGGTGCCCTGTGAGTCGGTTTCGGTTTGGCCTTCTTCGCCTGTCGGCGATCGGGATTTGTGCGGCCGGCCTGTTGCTGGCCGGGTGCACTCAGGAATCGGTGCGCGTAGCGCTGGAGAGTCAACGCCGCGCGGACCAGGTGCAGCAGACCGTCTTCGATCGACAACATGAAGGTCTGCGCGTGCTGCTGTACCGGGACCTGGTGCAGCGCCTGGAGTCCGCCGGGGATGAGCTGAACGAGGCGCAGCGGGCCGCGCTGAACGAAGTCTGGAACGAGCGTGACCTGATCGAGTTCTGGGCCGTGCAGCACGAGCGCGCCAAGGCGCTGCGCCTGGCCGGCGTCGACGCGAAGCTGTTCACCGATCAGTCGATTGTGGATCTGCTGTGGAAATCGGCCGAAGCGAAGGCGGACCGAGTCCAGCAAGGCCTCGCCGCCACCGCGGGAGCGGGGACGACAGAGACTAAGAGACGAAGTGACGAAGAGACGGAGTAAGTCGTAGCGGCCGGGCCCTGTACCGGCCGTAGAATGTAGCGGCCGGGCCCCGTACCGGCCGTTGTCGATCGGCACGGGGATAACGGAGGTATTCGCATGAAAACCAACCCGACCGGCTGGCGATGGTGGCTATGGCCGCTGCGCAGCCGCAAAGTCCAGGTCGCCGTCGCGACCGTGCTGGTCGCCTACCTGGCCCAGGCCGGCTTAGAGATAAGCTCTGAAACGGTCACCACCGTGCTGGGCGTCGGCGTCGCCCTGATTCTGGGCATCGCCCATGAAGACGCGGGAGGCGCAACACAAGCTAATCGGCGATGAGCCGCCGGATCAACATCCGCTGCTGATGAACAGCGGCTCGGCTGAGGGCGGCCTTCACTCCTCGCGATAAACCTCGGTCGTGAATAGCAGGACCTCGGTCTTCGGGTCGCGCCAGGCGTCGGCGGGGAGGCCGGCTTTTTCGGTGCAGCAGCGGGTAAGGAACTGTTCCTTGTCCAAATGATGGTCCACCGCCACCTGCGGCAGGAACAGGCCCCGCCGCAATCCCTGGCGGACGAGGATTCCGTGGCGGCCGATTTCGAGGTCATCGAGGCTGCCCATGGGAGTCGAGTCCGACAGCACGGACACCTCGATCTCCAGGTCCGGCAGCTCGTCCGGCTCAACCCGGGAAAAACGCGGGTCCTGGGAGGCGGCGGAGACGGCGGCCTGGCGCACGGCATCGGCCAACGGCAGGCTCGGGTCGAGGATCCCCATGCAGCCGCATAGCTTGCGGAACTTGTGCAACGTCACGAACACGCCGCCATGCGGACGCGATTCCGTCCGCGGAGGCTCGGCGCGCGAAGGGTCACCGTGGCACGCCGTGTACTCAATGATCCGCCGAGCATAAGCCGGCCAGGACAGGGAGTTGGGCCGAGACGCAGTCATCGCTCACTCGCTGGTACGCGCCGTGGTGAAATCGTGTCAACGTATCGGTAGTAAATCGAGCCCGGCGAAGGGTGTCAACCGGCGCCGGCGATGCGACCGGTTGCGCCGCGGCCGCGCTGCGAAACACGTGCGGTGGCAATGCGGCGGATGGCCGCGCGTAGAGAGCGTGCGCAAGCAATATGGCACGGAAGTCGCGCGTCGATGCGCCGGGCCGCCACCGGGAGGCGGCGATGGAAGCCAGCGGAGTTTCGTGAGGCCACATCAGTGTCCGCGGCGCGGGCCACGGCGACAACGGGTGGACGCACTGTTACGCGTTCCAGCGCGGCGTGTTGGCGCGTGGCCGCGAGGTGAGCACGGCAAACGGGTTCGCTCCAACGCCGACGCTCCGCCGCGGACGCTCAAACGGAATCGCCACACCGCGCGGCTCGCGCTGCCTGTTGTCCGGAAGCGGTTCACGGCAGATGCACCTGACCAGATGCCGTGTGCGTGGGTGTTGTTCGAGCAAGTCAATCTCCAGCGACGAGCCAAGTCCTTTATTGACAGCAACTTGTGCTCTACATGTGTTCCATGGTATCAGGGGAGTGCGGACGGTCATGCTCGCGCCGCCGCGGTGACGTTAACCCGACACATCTTGAACTCCATGGAGTTCCTCAGAAGCCAGTTAAAGCATTGCTGTCAAAGACGTTGCGCCATTTGTTGCCCGAAGCAGTGACGGGTTTTCGCCAACGTCTGAACACGGGCTGGCGTTCGCCTCCGCGGAGCTGTCATCTATATGTGCTTAAAGGACAAGTGGTTACGCACAGCACGCTGGCAGCATGTCTGGTGGCACGGATCGTGCTAGATGAGTTGATCTAACAGTCTAGGTGTGCGCACGTGTTGTTCACGTGTAGTTGCGGATGGTGTTTATAAAGGGTATTGGCGCTGCTCGGCTCTGGGCAGGAGGCCCGGTCGATGACGGCAGAGTGGAACACAGAGAGGAGATGTGCTTATGTCAGGACGACTGTGGCGGATGTGCCTGTTTGGCGCGGTCACAGCCGGGCTGCTAGTCACGCCAGTCCTAGCCGGCGAAGGGGTGTCGGCTGGAGTGGATGACAATGCCGCCCGTCTGGAGGCGCTGATCGCGGCGCAGCAACAGAAGATCGAGGCGTTAGAGCAGCAGGCGGCGGCTGCTGCGCAAGCGGGCACGGACCACGCGCGAGTGGAACAGATGAAGCAGCAGATCCGTGAGGTTCTGAGCGAAGCGGAATTCCGCGAGAGCCTCATGCCGTCCACGCTGCAAGCTGGTTATGACAACGGGTTTTTCATCAAGAGCAATGACGACAAATTCAAGATCAAGTTCAAGGGTTTGCTCCAGTTCCGCTGGACGCACTCGGCCATGCAAAGGAAGAACGATTACCTCAGGCCGGACTTCCGGCGGAGTGATCGCACGGGCTTTGACGGCAACCGGGTGCGGTTCATTATTGGCGGTCACGCCTACACCAAGGACCTGACGTACAGCTTCACGTTCGACTCGGGCCAGGCGACCGGCTACAACACCCGGCTCCTGTACTGGTGGGTGAATTATCGATTCTGTGATGCGTTCCAGTTCAAGGCTGGTGTTTTCCGTCTGGCCAGTACGCGAACGGATTTCGGTTCGACCGCGACGATGCAGTTCGTCGAGCGTCCGATGATGAACGCGGTTTTCGGACTGGTCCGCGGGGTTGGCGTGCGGTTCTGGGGTACGTTGCTGGACGGCCGGGGCGAGTACTACCTCGATGTGGTGAACTCGCTCGGCGTACCCACGCGCACCATCACGACCGATGAAGCCCTGTATGCGACGGGGCACGACAACAACCCCGCGATCGTCTTCCGGACGGTCTGGGCCATCCTGGGCGGCACCTGCCTGCACCCGGAGGACTCGGGCATTCTGGTGGACCCGTGTGACATGGCAATTCACACGGAGCCGGCACTGAACGTCGGTTTCCACTATGCGTTCAATGAGGATGAACACGACGGCACGACGCGGATTCCGTTCCCGCGCCGCACGTTCTTCCGCGACGGCGGCTTCGGCCTGACGACTTCGCAGGGCCTGCAAATCCACCAATTCGGCCTGGATGCCGGGTTCAAGTACCAAGGCTTCTCGGCGACCGCGGAGTACGTGCTGCGTCTCCTCGACGTGCGAGACGCCACTCATCCGCCGTTCACCCCGTTGTTCCTGCTCACCGGGGATGACTCGACCAACGCCCAGCACGGCGCGTACTTGCAGTGCGGTTACTTCCTCCCGATTCCCGGCTTCGAGCGCAAGTTCGAAGTCGTGGCGCGGGCCGGCGGCATCTCGGCGCTCGCGGGTGGCCAGGAGGGGACTTGGACCTACGCGGGTGGTCTCAACTACTACATCGAGGGTCACAACGTCAAACTCCAGACCGACGTGACCAAGGTGACCGAGGTTCCTATCTCAAACTCGACTTACAGCTTGGCGAACGTGAATGACAACGCCCTGATCTGGCGCGTTCAGCTCCAGGTGGCGTTCTAACCTTGATAACGACGACCTGAAAATCACGGAGGAATACGCATGAACCGAACCACGATTAAGCGATCCTTGATCCTGCTCGCCCTGGGCGGATCGACGTTCGCGCTGTTTGGCGGCACGTCGTTTGGCCCCACGCCAATCGGCGGCTGCAACTATGCGCTCAACGGCGATTACCAGACGATGTTTGACACCTCGGGCGATGCCTTCATCCAGGGCGTGTCGGACGGTGTCTTCGGCAACATCGGCACGGACTATGACCTGCTCGTGCGCGGCCCGACCACGACGTATGCCCAGGCCATATGGGGTAACTACCTCGAGGCCCGGATCCCGGATGACGTAGCTGATGCGACTCTCGCGATCCCCTAGCGCGCGTCATTCGGCGTAGTGATTAGCGAACCGGGCCGCACGCGAAACCTCGCCGTGCGGCCCGGTTTCTTTTGGGGCCGCCGCACACACCTCCCGGGCGCGTTGCCGCAGCCGTCTTCCGAGCGCAACTTCACGCTGGCCGCAGCGGCCGAATCGGGTCTCAGCCGCTGGCGGATGCGTGAAGAACGCCGGGAAACGCAACACGGGGGGAGCCCACGTATCCAGGAATCCTGGAACGCCCGCGGCACCGCGGGAAACCGTCGTCACCGGCGGTAAGGGCGAGCGCACGGGCGGGTCGCATGCATAACGCAGCTTGCAGCCGAAACCCTGATCTTCGGCTGGGAAACAACCGGACGGCTACTTGCGGATAGCGGACGACTACTTGTGCGTGATGTGTGTCCAGAGCAGGTGGTGGGTGTAGTAGGCCGGCACCATCTCGTCCGGGATGCCGCCGCTGTGTGCACCTTCCCCATCGAAGGCCGGTACGCTCGGGTAATAGTTGTCACCGAAGGAATGCTCCGGACCGACGTGGACCGGCTCACCCGGGTACCACAGAAAGCTGCGCACGGTGTTCACCGGCGCAGCCGCGGCCGCCACCTCGTACTGAATCCGAGACACGTGAAGATCCTGGTAGAGCGCATTGGCAGTCCGCCCGGGGTGGCGATACGCAATCGTGTTGTCGTATTGCGTGGGGTAGCTCCAATCCAACCCTGTCGTCGCGTCGCCGCTGACGTTGTAGACCACGCTCCAGTCGGCGTCGGCCGCGAGGATGCGCTGCGACGTGTAGCGGTCCGCATCGTCAAAGCGGCGCCGGCGGCCATCACCGGGGGGCGCGTAGGACGAGCGCCATTGCCAGGCTCCGGAGGACAACGGGGCGCCGATACCATAGCTGTAATCGATGCCGGGCTCAGCATCGTCACCCGGATAAGTCACGCCGTGGTGTGCGGCGCGGGCCGCGTTGAGTGCGCTGGGGGCCGGGTCTTCGGGGCAGTACGCGACGCGCCGATCGGGCAGGTACCCGCGCTGGATCAGCACGTCGATCCAGGTGAAGCGAGTCGGGCTGCCGCCGTCGTCCCAAAGCGGATAAAAACCCGTTTCGTTCTTGCTCGTTTGGAGCGCGACGCCGAGCTGGAGCAACTGGGCCGCGCAACTGGTGGAGACCGCCTGGCGACGGGCGAGCTGCAGCGGGGGCAGGAGGATCGCGATGAGCAGGGCGATGATGCCGATCACGACCAGAAGTTCAGGAAGAGAGAGACCCCGCCGCCCCCTGCATCGCGCACGCAACGACGTGTGATGACGAGTACGCATTTGCCCAGCAGCTCACTTCAACTCTGTTGCGAGCGGGATGTGACCGCGGGAGCAACCAACAACCCGCGATGACTCAACCGCCCGGAGTGATCCCGAGAGACCACACACTATGCCCCGGCGGTTCCTCCAACCGTCGTAGGCCACTTGTCGGTTCTTGTCTAGTCGTCCATATATAAGCATAGATCGGCCTGAGGCCCCCTGCAAGTCTTTTTTCCGGGTGGCAGACTTCCTGGGCGTCCCGGATCGAAATCATTATCGGACTCGCGCAAACTTCGCGCTCTTGAGAACTCGATCGCCCCCTTGCCAGGCCGTCTATACTACTAGATTGACCAGACGCCCCGGCACGACGATCGCCCGCCGAATCTGCTTTCCCGCGATCTCACGGTCCACTGCGGCCAGCTTCCGCGCTTCCGCGACGATCTCCTCCTCAGTCGCCTCCACGGGAACGGTAACGCGGCCCCGGAGCTTGCCCTTGATCTGCACGGCCATCTCGACCGTCGCGTCGCGGGTCAACGACTCGTCGTGCGAGGGCCAGGGCTCGCGGGCCAGCGACTCATCGTGCCCCAGCCGTTGCCAGAGCTCTTCGCAGATGTGCGGCGCCATGGGCGACAGCAGCAGCAGGAAACGCTCGACCTGGTCGCGGCCGATCCTGTCCGCCTTCCCGGCTTCGTTGACCCACACGATGAGCTGCGCGATCGCCGTGTTGTAGGCGAAACGCCCGATGTCCTCCGTGACTTTCTTGATGGTCTTGTGGAGCAGGCGTTCGAGGGCCTCGTTGCGCTCGTTGCCGATCCTGGGATTGAGCACCGGACTCGGAGGTCCGGCGCTACGCGCCGCGCCGGACGGCGGGGCGGGGACCTCGTCCGCGCTCGGTGTGCGGTCCCTTGGCTCACCCCCCTCGGGCGGCGCGACGATCAGCCGCCAGACGCGCTGGAGAAAGCGGTGGACGCCGATGATGTCGCGCGTGTTCCAGGGCTTGCTGGCCTCGAGCGGCCCCATGTACATCTCATAGAGGCGGAGCGTATCGGCGCCATACTCATGGATGATCGCATCGGGGTTGACCACGTTCTTGAGCGACTTGGACATCTTCTCGACCGATGAGGTGAGTTTTTCGTCGGTCTCTTTGAGGAACACGTCCTCGCCACGGAACTCGACCCGGTCGTGCTCGATGGCCACGCCGCGCGCGTCGCGATAGGTGAAGGCCTGGATCATGCCCTGGTTGAAGAGCTTGTGGAACGGCTCCGGGGTGGACACATAGCCGAGGTCATAGAGCACCTTGTGCCAGAAGCGGGCGTAGAGCAGGTGCAGGACGGCGTGCTCGGCGCCGCCCACGTAGAGATCGACGCCCCCGCTGCGCGGGCTCCCATCGGGCTTCCGGCCGCCCATCCAGTAGCGCTCGACGTCGCGATCGATCATGACGTGTTCACTGTGGGGATCGCAAAATCGCAGGTAATACCAGCAGGATCCGGCCCATTGGGGCATGGTGTTGGCTTCGCGACGGAATTCCTCGCCGTTCCGCTGCACGGCCAGCCAGTCGGCGGCCCGGGACAGGGGCGTTTGTGGCTCCGCATTGGGGTCATCGCTGGCGTGCGGCCGGAAGTCCTCCATATCGGGAAGCGTCACGGGCAGTTCCGACTCGTCGACCGACACGATGCTGCCGTCCTGGCGATACAGGATGGGGAAAGGCTCGCCCCAGTAGCGCTGGCGGGAAAAAAGCCAATCGCGCAGTTTGTACTGCACTGTGCCCTCGCCGAGGTCGCGCTCCTCCAGCCACTTCGTGATGGTCCGCTTCGCCTCGGGCGTGGGCAGGCCGTTCAGGATGCACTGACCCGTGAAGTGATCGCCGTCGTCAGGCGGCGAGTTGACCCCGGTGCCATCGCCTACAAAGCCGCGCCAATCCACACCAGCGGGCGGGCGGACCACTTCGACGACAGCGATGCCGAACATCTCGGCGAATTCGAGGTCACGAGTATCGTGACCGGGCACGGACATGATCGATCCCGTGCCGTAGCTGATCAAGACGTAGTCGGCAACCCAGATCGGCATGCGCGCGCGGTTCACGGGATTGATCGCATACGCCCCGGTGAACACGCCCGTCTTGGTCTTGGTGTCCGCCGTGCGATCGAGCTCGGACTTCTGCTGGGCCTGGCGGCAATAGCTGAGGACCTCCTCGCGGCGTTCGGGCGTGGTAATGATCGAAACGAGCCTGTGCTCGGGGGCGAGGACCATGTATGTGGCGCCGAAGAGCGTGTCGGGGCGGGTGGTGAAGACGCGGATGATCTCGCCACCGGCGGGCCCGTCGCCGTCCACGGTGAAATCCACGTACGCGCCCTCGCTGCGGCCGATCCAGTTGCGCTGCATCAGCTTGATCGACTCGGGCCAGTCCAGCTCGTCGATGTCCGTCAGCAGGCGCTCGGCGTATTCGGTGATGCGGAGCATCCACTGCCGCAGTGGCCGGCGGTAGACGGGGTGGTTGCCGCGATCGCTGCGCCCTGCGTTTGTAACCTCTTCGTTGGACAACACCGTGCCGAGCGCCGGGCACCAGTTGACCGGCACCTCCGCGAGCTGCGCCAGGCGGTGCTCGGCCTGATAATCCTCGCTCGCTCTGCGTCCCTGTGCTTTCACCTCCGGGGGGATGGGGAGCTGGTCGATGGGGCGCGCCGCGCCGACGACTTGCCGGCCGTGACTGTCGGTCCAGCGCCACTCCGGGTCGTACCACGAGTTGTAGATCTTGTGAAAGATCCACTGGGTCCAGCGGTAGTAGTCCGGGTCACACGTGGCCAGCTCGCGGCTCCAGTCGAAGGACAGACCGATCATCTTCAACTGCCGCAGGTACGTGGCGATGTTCTTCTTCGTCGTCACGCTCGGGTGGACGCCGGTCTCGACGGCATACTGCTCGGCGGGCAGGCCGAAGGCGTCCCAGCCCATGGGGTGCAGCACGTTGTGGCCGCGCATGCGCATGAAGCGGGCCATGATGTCGGAGGCGATGTAGCCCAGCGGATGTCCGACGTGCAGCCCGGCGCCCGAGGGATACGGGAAAAAGTCCAGCACGTAGAACTTCGGCGCGTCGGCGCCGGGCTCGCCGGGGTTGGCGGCGCGGAAGCTCTCCCGCTGTTCCCAGTACGCCTGCCACTTGGGCTCGATCGCGTTGAAATCGTAGGTGTTGCTCATGGCCTGCGTATCCTGAAGACCCTGCGCCGGGCGGACTTCCCCAGCCGTCCGCCGCGCGTGCGTGGCGCCGGACGTCTGAGCCCGGCGCCCCTTTTCCACCCGCGGAAGATCGTCGGATTCAGAGATCCGACGCTATGAAAACCGCCCCGCCGCCGGCGATCAGGGCGTCGCGGCTGCTTGCTGTTTGGGCTCGCGACCAGGCTCATAAACGAAACCCGTCCGCCGCTTGATACTGTCGCCGTCGAACCAGTCCGCGCCGAACAAGCTCAGGGCCATGTCCCGGCTCTGCCGCGCGGACCGGGCCAGTTGCTGCTCGAACGCGCCCGCGTAGAGCGGCTTGATCTCGTCGAGCTCCACCACCACCCACTTGGACTCGCTGGCCACCGGCAGACAGGCGACCCGGTGGGCCGGCGCACTCCCCGTGGCCGGCGCGTCCGCCAAGGCAAAAACCGCGGCGTTGAACGTCTCGGATACTACCCCCACGCGCTCCAGGTACGGGTAGCGGCGCGTCAGCGCGCGGCCCGGCGTGAAGGGGCCCAGATCCCGCACGTATTGTGGCTTCGTGCGGCGCGCGCCGCCGGCCGGCTGCGTCGCGGCCACTTCCGCCACCTCCAGCTTCTGCTTCAGCTCGCTCGCTTGTTGAACGGCGGCTTCCAGACCCATCTCCCGGGCGGCAGCCGCCAGGGCCTCGGCGTGCTGCCGGGCGACCTCGTGCGCCTGCACCATCTTCCAGTCGGCGATCAACCGCTCGCGTACGTCGTCCAGCGAGTCCGGTGGGGCGCTCGGCGAGACCTCCGTCACGCGAAACAGATACGCCTGGATCGGCGTGCGCCGGCCGGTCTGGTAATCGAAGGTTCGCATGAAGACCACCGGGGCCGGTTCCATGACACTGAGCGTCGGCACGCCGCGATTCGGGTCATCTTCGCGGTCGTACAGGCCCTTCGCCCGCATGGCGAGCTGGTGCACGGGCACGAAGGCTCCCGGTCCCATGCTCAGGCTGGCGCCGCCAAGGTTGGCAATCCGCCGCAATTCCTCGGAACTGACCAGATCCGTGCTGCCATACTCGACCGCGAAGCGCGAGGAGTAGCGGTCTTGGAGCTCCGGGAAGGACACGATCTCGGCCGGCGGCTCGACGAAGCCGTCCTCGTCCGCGGCGCCGGACCAGGGCCGGTGGGCCTCGGTGTACATTTCGTTGACGAGGCTCTGGGCCAACTCGAAGGCCCGCGCCGCGCGGTAATCCTCGCGCACCTGATCGCGCGCTTCGTCATAGGTCATGGAAACCCGCCGTGGTTGACCGGCCGGCTGCGCCGCCAGCGGATCGGGCTTGGTGTACTTGGCGGCGTTTTCCTCGAAGTATTGCTTGACCTTGACGGACTTGATCTTCACCTCGCTCTTGATCTTCTGGGAGTCAACCGTCAGGTATTCCAGCTTAACGCGATCCGGGCGCAGGTACCCGAAGGCCAGCTCATCGGTCGTGTGGGCCGTCGTGCGAGCCTTGCATTCTTCGAAGAAGGCCTGAAGCTGCTCTTCGGTCGGCTCCGGAAGCTGATCCAAAAAGGCGTCGTCGTCGATGACCGCGATACGTGTCTCGGCTTCCTGGGTTTGCGCGCGGTAGTTCGCTTCCTCGCGCACCAGGCTGCTGGCCACCGCACGCTGCTGCATCCCCTGTAGGCGTTGTACCGCGAACCAGCGTCCCATGATGTCGAAGATTTCGTCGTAGCCACGGCTCGTGCGGCGTTGCAGACGGTTCAGGACCCGATCCGTCACCCCCGCCTCGATCAGCATTTTCCGCACTTCGTCACGCCCCACCCGCACGCCCGCGTGCTCGGCCTCCTTGATGAGCAGATGAAAATCAAGCACGCGGTCCGGCGGCACGCGGACCTGAAGAACGCCGCTGGTGGAGAGCAGGTCCAGGTCGGCGTTCGTCTCCATGACGTCGTAGTTGGTCACAACCTCGCCGAAAGCGGTCCCGATCCTGGCCTTCCTCATCCCCCTGCCGCGCATGCTGGTGATCGACTGGGGGACGAGGAAGGCAATCAGCAGCAGTGACATGAAGACCATAATCAGCGTGCGGCTGTTCTTACGCATGAACTTGCTGAGTTTCATAGCGGCGTATCCCGAGGTTTTGAAGCCGTTTACACGGTCGGGTCCGTCAAAATCCAGAGAACCCTACATCATACGCATCGTCCCGGTCAACACAAGCCCCGCCGGGAACGTGCGGGCGGGTGCCCGATAAGCGAGCCGCGACGCGACGTGTACGTCCTGCGGTTTCGCGCTTCGTGGCGGCGACATCCGGACTTTCTGACGGAGCCGGGCTGGAGGAGAGCGTGGCGGCGGACGCTGGGGTCTACTTGGTGCATGAACTGCGTGGGGGGAGACAACTGGCTGAGGTGGGCCGGGCAGCCGGCCAAGGCACATTCTGGGCAAAAAGGGGCCGCGATTCCTCTATCCGCCCGGATCTTCCGCGAAGCGGCGGGTGCGGCCGGCCCACGGAAGACGAAAAAGCAAATCGGCTTGACACAGCACCCGCGTTTTGCGGACTATATATGACGAAGTCCGTTCGCTGGGACATATCGTTGAGTTATTGGCACCTGGAGTAGGTGGTCGCGGAGACCGCCCGGGCGATTGCCAGCGCCCCGGCGGTGCGAAACCACGTGTGTCGCCAAGACCCAGACGCGCCAAGTCCAACCGCACATATCTGGCC